>QGCX01000016.1_pt1 | contig 83081 bp, 78 predicted proteins | sample 4708031 | NCBI WGS metagenome assembly QGCX01 (sample SAMN08941163, study PRJNA450518) | Sediment metagenome, whole genome shotgun sequencing project. | reverse complement strand
GCGGAGTGGACGGGACTCGAACCCGCGACCCCCGGCGTGACAGGCCGGTATTCTAACCAACTGAACTACCACTCCGCATATACTAAAGTCACAATTTTTATTCAATGCTGGCGGAGTGGACGGGACTCGAACCCGCGACCCCCGGCGTGACAGGCCGGTATTCTAACCAACTGAACTACCACTCCTAAGCATTAAATCGTTTCGTCGTTGGCGGAGTGGACGGGACTCGAACCCGCGACCCCCGGCGTGACAGGCCGGTATTCTAACCAACTGAACTACCACTCCGCTACATCGAAACGCTACACACAGACTAAAACAGACTTGGCGGAGTGGACGGGACTCGAACCCGCGACCCCCGGCGTGACAGGCCGGTATTCTAACCAACTGAACTACCACTCCGCTGAACCATCTCGTCTGGTGCGGCGCAGATAATACGGTTATGCCTATAATGAGTCAACAAAGAATTGTCTTATTTCTTTAAAAACCTGTTTAACCGCCGATGTTTTAGCCAATGCGCGTTGCTTTTAACCAAGCCGTTGCTTTTTTACTCCGGAGGCATCTTTAAAGTGTCAGCATCATCCATTTTCGGTTCAGCGTTTTTTTCTATATTAGAAGTCGCTTTAGCTTCCTTTAACGCCGCGGTATAAGCTTTACGCTTGCGCCACCAAATAAAGCCGAAAACTAAGCCCACAACAAAAAGCAGCCCCAATACACTCAACAAAATAACTAACCACCACGGCGTAGCGGGTTCTTCAACAACAACCACCTCAGCTATCGGTTCTGGAGGCGGTGGGGGTGGCAAAATTACGAAATCTTCTTCCGCTAAATCGATGACTATTTCACGATTTTGCAAGGTCGTGGCCAGTAACGTCCCCATTACTCGATAACGCCCCTGCTCTGCTGGAGTAGGTAAGTTTACAGAGAACTCCTTGCCTTCTCCGTAGACTTGAAACGCTTCTTCCCAACCCACATTGTTATAGACCTTGCCAGTGATGACTACCGATTCAGGTTTTATTTCATCGGTATCAATAAGCAGAGCCATTTGAGCCTCACGCTGTTGATCTCTAGGCGATATCACATCTACAGAGACTGGATTAGGGTAGACCAGAACAGGGGTTCGCTGAGCTCGAGTAAATATTTGATTTAAGGTGCTAATCACCATTTCATACTTACCGGGCTTAATATCTAGTTTAACATGAGTGGTAAAAACTCCGTCATCTGCATATTCATCATAATTCTTACCATCATCGTAGAATTTTCCCAAGCTATCTCGACGCATTTCAATGCTTTGATCATCTTGTAACTGCTCATGCAGCATGGCTACATTCATCAGCGCTTCTCGAAGCATCACTTCTAAGTCAATTCGCTCTCCCTTAGAAGTAAGGCTGGCGGTAATTCTTAAACGTTCTCCCTGATATAATTGGTATGGAATCGCATCCACTTCCATTTCTATATCACTTAACACACGAATACGGTTGCGCCCTTTGTTTTCTGCAACAGCCTGCCAGGGGCCACGCATCGGTTGCTCAATAGTGACAATATCTAACTCATCAGTTTCTAGCCAACTAACATTAGCAGGCACATCCCAAGCGTAGATTTTACTGCCATCAGGGCGAACTAGAATTGCTGCCGGAGCTCCCTCGGACCGATAAAGAAGAAAAGTGGCTTTATCAATGCTTTCATCTAACCGAAAACGATTGTCAATTAAAGGGATATCACGATTTTCGAAGACAGTTGTAGCCTGTAGCGGGAGTACCACCGCTAGCAACAGCAAACATAGGCATTTTCTTATCATTTAATTGCGCCAGCGACACTGGCCTCCCTTTTTTTCCACCAAATCTAAGCGTTGTTGATGCGCCTCAAGCTCTTGCTCTGTTGCCCTTACCACATTAAGCGTCGGGCGGTTGGCATCGATTGGCCGAACGTCTACCCCATCACTACTGCCTTTGTGTTTAAGGTTGAGCTTGTTCTGACCTCCCGTCATCTTTAAGAAAACGTCTGCCAACAGCTCCGCATCAAGTAAAGCGCCGTGATAGGTTCGAGAAGAACGATCTACACCATAGTAGTCACTCAATGAGTCAAGGTTCTTTCGCGAAGGTAGCGGCTTATTGCCCGCCAACTGGATTTCACGCCTATTGTATTCACCTCTTCGCGCCACTAATAGCGAGTCGGTAATAGTACAAATATCGGCACACTTGGGCATTGCTTGAGTTAAGACTCGCGACATTAGGCTAAACTCTTGATCTAAGAAGCTAATATCGAAGTTGGCGTTGTGTGCAACTAACTCTGCACCACGAATAAACTCAACAAAATCATGAGCAATTTCGTGGAACAAGGGCTTATCAGCCACAAATTCATCGGTGATCCCGTGAACCTGTATGGCTTCTTCATCAATGAGTTGTTGCGGATTGATATAAACGTGAAAGGTATTTCCGGTAAGTTTACGGTTAATCACTTCAACACAACCGATTTCAATCACCCGGTGACCTTCATAAATCGGGCCTCCAGTATCATTCATACCCGTTGTTTCAGTATCGAAAACCACTAAACGGTGACTCTTAGTTTGGTTCAAAACAGCTCCTATGCGACACTACGTCATTACTTTTCCAAGTTTAACAAATATATGGCAAAAGAAGTTCACTTGTTTACCGATGGTTCATGTTTAGGTAATCCCGGTCCCGGTGGTTACGCGGCTCTATTGGTTTATCAACAACATAAAAAAGAAATCAGTCAAGGCTATAGACTCACCACCAACAACCGAATGGAAATGCTAGCCGCGATTGTTGCCTTAGAAAGCTTAACCCAACCCTGCAAAGTAGTGCTCACCACCGATAGCCAATACGTGCGTCAAGGTATCACTCAATGGATCCATAACTGGAAAAAACGTGGTTGGAAAACCGCCGCTAAAGCCGAAGTGAAAAATGCCGACCTATGGAAACGCCTTGATGTCGCATGTCAACCGCATCAGCTAGAGTGGCACTGGGTAAAAGGCCATGCCGGCCATGCTGAAAATGAGCGTGTTGACCAACTAGCTCGTGAAGCAGCGACAAAAAATGCCAGCTTGATAGACCAAACTTATGAAGATTTAGCCTAGCCACTAATTGAAGATGGAACCGAAATACGCTGTTTCACCCGCCACACCTTTTTCACCGGGGTAAGCGGGGCTCGACGTTTGCGGGCAACAATGAAATAAGCAGAAGCGGTAGCACGAAAATAACGTTTGCCCCAGCGCTCAAACCACTGCGGAGCGGGTCGGCTATTGATAAACGAAGTGAAAGCAAAGCGCTCATCATTTAGTACTTCAAAACCCAATAAGTGTAACCAGTCTTTGACCCGCGCAGGGGTAAACATACGGCATGACCAAGGTAGGCCTCGTTTGCGAAACGGGAAGTAGCGCCGCAGCCCTAATAAACTAAAGGGATTAAAGCCACTAACAATTAGGTAACCATCGGCGGTCAGTACCCGCTCAACCTCGCGCAATAACTGATGTGGGTCTTTTGAAAAATCTAAGCTATGCAGCAATAAACACAAATCGATACTGCTTTCTTGGAAGGGTAATTGTTCCGGCAGTGCGCGTAAGCCAATTAAGTGGCCTTGTGGTGCCACATTTAATTGATGACGAATCATCGAAGCATGGCAATTCGTTTGGGCACTTAAATTACCAATTTTTAGCATATGGTAACCGAAGGCAACCGGTAGGTATTGGTCCAGCAAACTCTGTTGCTGTTCCATCAACCACTCTCCCAAAGGTATATCTTGCCAAAAATCTGGGCTCGCAATGACATCACGAATTTTCGCCGGTTTCATTAATTCCCCATACCAATCTACTGCCATTGAGGCAATAATGTGTCATCGACTTTAACGACAGAGGTATTATAATGCAAATCCTCCATATTCCAGCCTTTAATGATAACTATATTTGGTTAATCAAAGAGTCCAATTCGAGTACTTGCGTAGTGGTCGATCCGGGAGACGCCGAGGTGGTCAAACAACGTTTAAGCGACATGGCTTGTCAGCTATCTGCCATATTAATTACCCATCATCACGCTGACCATATCGGTGGCGTTGAAGCGCTATTAAACACTTACCCACAGGCTCGAGTTTACGCCCCTAAAAACGGCCAATACCACTTTCCCCACCAAAGCGTAGCTGAAGGTGAACAAATTACACCTGAAGGCCTTAGCCATAGTTTTACGGTTATCGAAGTTCCCGGACACACTCTGGATCATGTAGCCTATTTGAACTTAAACCACCACCAGCTATTCATTGGCGATACGCTGTTTGCTGCGGGTTGTGGTCGTCTGTTTGAGGGCAGCGCAGAGCAGATGCACCAATCTATAAGCAAACTAAAAACTCTTGAACCGAGTACCCAAATTTATTCTGCCCACGAATATACCCAAGCTAATGTTAAATTTGCCTTAGCCGTTGAACCTGACAATCAGGCACTACTCGCCTATCAAAAACAAACTAGCAAACTGCGACAGTTGGGCCTTCCCACTTTGCCTAGCTCGATAGAGCAACAGCTGGCGGTAAACCCGTTTTTACGCTGCGATAAAACTAGCGTTAAATCAGCGGTAGAAATGCATACAGCCCAACCACTAAACAATGAAATAGCCGTGTTCGCGGGCCTAAGATCATGGAAAGATAGCTTCTGACTTGCCAAAGCCCCTTTCGCTCAATACCATGATGCCTAAATTTATTGTCGATGGAAAAATCATGAAAGCGCTCATTGTTGGCCTTTTAACTTTATTACTGGGCGCTTGCCAACTCATTTCACCTCAAACAGAGCAAGTGGATAACGCACCATTAGTTGCGCCGCAAGATGAGTTGGCCACTACCCTTTCACCCATCGCTGAACCCATCCCAGCTCCCAGTAAAATTGAAAAGGTCGCGCAGAGTAAAGTGACCCCGATTGTTGAGCCCGAAATCTACGAAGATGTTTGGCAGCGTATCGAAGCGCAGCTCAATTTGCCCTTACCCGAAAACAACAAGCGCTTACAAGCCCAGCTAAATTGGTTCCTCAAACATCCCGACTACATGAATCGAGTGTCGCAGCGAGCAGAACCATATTTATTTTTCATCGTTGAAGAACTCGAACGTCGGCAACTGCCCTTAGAGCTAGCTCTATTGCCAATTATTGAAAGTGCCTTCCAGCCCTTTGCCTATTCTCATGGGCGAGCTGCGGGTATGTGGCAAATTATTCCGGGAACAGGTAAACGCTTTGGTCTAGAGCAAAACTGGTGGTATGACGGTAGACGAGATGTATATGCCTCAACGAATGCGGCTTTAGACTACTTAGAATATTTAAATAATTTCTTTGATGGTAATTGGCTGCACGCCTTGGCCGCTTATAATTCAGGCGAAGGTCGGGTCAAGCGGGCAATTAGGGCCAACCAAAAAGCCGGAAAAACCACCGATTTTTGGTCACTCAACCTTCCGAGAGAAACTCGCGCCTATGTTCCCAAATTGTTGGCATTAAGCAAAATGTTGCAAAACCGTGATAGCTACAATTTAACGATTCCAGCCATTGCCAACCAAATCTACTTCGAAAAAGTGGATACCTATAGCCAAATAGATTTAGCACTAGCGGCCGAGCTAGCAGAAATAGATTTACAACAACTTCATCAACTAAACCCCGGATTTAACCGCTGGGCAACCGCCCCCAATGGCCCTCATTACTTACTCATTCCAAGCAAACGGGTAGCTAATTTTGAACTAGCACTAGCTTCTTTATCCAAGCAAGAACGTATGCAATGGGCTCGCTATAAAGTCAAATCTGGCGACAGCCTTAGTGTGATAGCGGCTCGCTACAATACCACCAGCAAGCAAATAAGAGAGCTAAACCAACTTAGTAACAATACGATTAGAATTGGTCAGCACCTATTGGTTCCAGTCTCTTCGCGTAAGCAAAGCGCTTATACTCTAAGCCAAAGCCAACGTTTGGCTAGTCAACAAAACAAACCTCGTGGCAATATCAAGCTGGAATACACGGTTAAATCAGGTGATAGCTTTTGGAGTATTGCTCAAGCTTACAAGGTGAACCACCGCAGCATTGCCAAATGGAATGGCATGGCTCCAACTGATACCCTAAAACTTGGGCAAAAATTGGTGATCTGGCAACAATCGAAAGTTGGCAAAGACTATATTCAAAGCGTCACTTATAAAGTGCGAAGTGGTGATTCTTTATCCCGAATTGCTCAAAAATTCAAAGTATCGGTAAGAGATCTACTAAGATGGAACGATCTCAATAAAAACCATTACTTACAGCCCGGCCAAACACTTAAATTGTATGTAAACGTGGCAGAAGTTAGCGCTTAACAAACCCCAAACGCAGCACTAAAGCATTGTGATCAGAAGTATCCGTTACAATGCTAGTGCTGGTTTTAAGCTCCAGCCCTCGATAAAACACATGATCTAAAGTCTTACCCAAAAAATGCGTGCGCAGATCCGGCTCAAAATGTGCAGTATTAAGTTGCAACTTCGCAACAAATTGTTTTAATACCGCTAAACGCCCATCGCTCCATGTATTGAAATCACCAGCTAAAATCACCGCCCCCTGATAATGGCTAAGCCAAAACTGCAATTGCTTTAACTGCTGTCGGTAATCCACATCTCCTAGAGTAAAATTTATACTGTGCACATTAATCATTAACAACTCTTTATCCTGCCACCGATAGAGCTGTAACAGGGCAGACTTAGGTAACCTAATCCAAGGCTCCGCACTGAGTACTAAGCAACTTTTAGCACTAGCGAACTTAGCCAAGTTCATCACTCCAAGTTGATCATCACGCCACTCAAACGCTTTAGCTTGATAACGAAACCACTGCTGATTTTGAGGCCAAGCATTAACTTGTTGTTGGCTAGCTTCCTGCAATAACATGAAATCTACATCATGGCTTAAACTAGTGAACTGTTGACGCCAAGCGTCATTTTGCCCTTTATAGGTATTCCATACCAATACGGAGAAGTCATTCACATCGGGCTGTGCCTGTAAGTGCTCAGGAGAAGCAGGCTGAAAGGATAACTGCTGATTGTTACAAGCCGGTAGTTGCGCCGATGCACTAAAGCAGATGCCGACACTTAACAGTAGGCAATACAAGCTATTACTGAAAACATTGATAATCTTCAAAGAGCCTCCTTATTTAAACCATATTGCCATAAACCAGCTAAAATTAGCGGTACCAACTAAGACGTTAAATCATCACTCTGCCACTTGGGCTATCATCTTATTATGAGCAATACGACGCAATGCCCATCGCCAAGATATTTAGTACCTATATTTGCAGGAGGAGGAACTCGCTTACCTGCGCACATCGGTATACTTGCGGGCTTAAAAGAGCTCGAAATAGAGTTTTCTCACATCGTTGGTGTATCTGGAGGCAGTATTATTAGTGCCTTGTTTGCCAGTGGTATGGATGTACAACAGATAAAAAAAATTGCTTTAGATACCAACTTTGAACGCTTCAAAGGCTTTTCCTTGTTCAGCCTACTGCGTAATGGAGGGCTTTGCTCGGGGGATAAATTTGAAACTTGGATCGATGAACTGCTCAACGGAGCTACTTTTAGCCAATTACCGATGCAGCTACATATTGTAGCAACCGACGTTCGTTCTGGTTCTCCGGTGATATTTGACGCCTTAAAAACGCCCAATGAGAGAGTTTCAAAAGCGGTACGCTTTTCTATGTCTATCCCCCTAATCTTTTCTTTTAAGCCCTACCAAGAACATCTCATGGTTGACGGCAGTATTCTTTCTGAAGATGCACTTCATCAAGATTGGGCTGAAGATGGCACACCCGTTATTTGTTTTCGATTACGCGGAGATAACGATATTAAACCATTACAAACCAATGGTATTTTCCCCTTAGCTTCTTATATTTCGCTACTAATTCGCACCTTTATGACTACCATCTCACGCGAATATGTAAACGAAAAATTTTGGCATCGAACCATCGTAGTCAACACCGGTAATACCTCCCCGGTTGATTTTCATTTGAGCGATGAAGCCAAACTCCGCTTATTCAATATTGGCTATAATACGGCGCTAGAGATCGTGCCAATCAAGGTCTGGCAACAAAATACCTCGTCTAAGCAACAGCTCTAAATTATCAATAAAACAAAAGCTTGATCACATTTGCCAATAACTAATTCTACTTGTGGATATTCGAAAATGAATGCTGTCTACACTTAAGCAAAAACTAAAATATCAACTTAACTGAGAGCTTCTATGTCTTTAACTATTCGCCAACGACTACTATTGCTATCAATAGCTCCTATTTTGGTGTTTGCCATCATCATCTTGTGGCTCACCGTTACGGAGACTCAAAAACTCCGTCAAGAACAATCCCAAGCGACTCATGACAGCATGCTGCAACTTAAAAAAGAAGAGTTACAGTCCTACATGGATTTAGCCTACTCTTCCATCGCAACTATTTACGAAACAGGTGGAACGCTTGAGCAAGCGTTACCGATATTGAAAAGCTTGGAGTATGGCCAGTCAGGTTACATTTTCGGATATAGCGCTGAGGGCATACGTTTGTTTTCAGGTAATTCAAACAAAGGTATTGGTGACAATTTTTGGTCATTACAAGATAAACAAGGCCAATATCTAATTCAGGGCCTAATAAAAGCCTCCAAAAACAGAGAGTTTTATACTTACCATTTTCCTAAACCTGGGAAAACAGAAGCTTTGCCTAAATTAAGTTACGCCATTTTTTTAGAGCGTTGGAATTTAATGATGGGCACTGGCTTTTATACTGATGATATAGAAATGATGATCAGTGAATTGGAAAACCAAAGCGAGCAAAGCTTGCAATCATCACTACAGTTAATTGGCATAAGCATAGCCGCACTACTTAGTTTTGCGCTAGTTATTGGCTTCTTAATCAACCGCAGTATCATGACGCCACTACAACAATTAAATAAGTCTTTTGCCAAATTAGCCTCAGGAGAGGCTGATCTCAGTGCTAGGCTCAACAACAACTATGTCTACGAATTTAGTCTACTAGCCAACAACTTTAACGCCTTTATTTCACTATTGCATGAAATTATAAGCAAAGTAGGTACAGAATCGCGGCATGTTGCCGAAGAAACTCACTCAATGTCGACACGTGCCAACAATGTTGATCATCTTTTATTAGAGCAGCGCCAACAAACTGAGCAAGTAGCAACAGCTATGACCGAGATGACAGCATCTGCAAATGATGTGAGTGACAATGCAAACCAAGCTGCGGAGTCTGCCCACCAGGTTGATAACAATGCTGAAAAAGCAATGACTACCGTGACCGGCGCAGCTCACCGAGTAGAACAATTAGCCGAAGAAATTACCCACGCCAGTGAAGTCATCAGTCAACTGGAAGTCGACATTAAAAATATATCTTCGGCTTTAGACGTTATTCAAAGCATTGCCGAACAAACTAACCTGCTGGCTTTAAATGCGGCTATTGAAGCAGCTCGCGCAGGTGAGCAGGGCCGCGGCTTCGCCGTTGTAGCCGATGAAGTTCGTAACTTGGCTAACCGTACCCAACATAGCACTGGCGATATTAACGCCATGATAGAACGTCTGATTAACGGTTCAGACGCAGCCGTTTCGGTAATGAACCATAGCCAAGAACGTGGTAATGAAGCTGTAGCTGGAGCCAACGCAGCCAGCGAAGCCTTATTAAACATTAAGCAATCGGTTCAGCACATCATGGATATGAATGCCTTGATAGCCAGTGCAACTCAACAACAAAAGCAAGTGGGTCAAGACATATCGCAACGCGTTGAACAAATTGCGGATAACTCAAACGCATCAGCGAAACTAGCCCAAGAAAACCAAACAGGTAGCGTTAATCTGCAACAACGGGCGCAACAACTAGAGAAATTAGTAGGCCGCTTCACTTTGTAGCAATTTTTATATTAACTATTTCTAAACAATGGAACCTAAATACCGATACAATAAGAACAATCATTATTCGTACCATACTAGCGCAGCAGGAGCTAACGATGTCGCTAACCATTAACCAACGCTTACTAATCCTTGCACTCGGGCCATTGCTTGTGCTGGCTGGTAGCATGTTATACCTAAGTTACCACGAAACGAGCGCTCTAACCCGAGAACAAAGTAACGAGACTCAGGCCAGCATGATGGAGATGCGTAAGGATGAGCTAAAGTCCTATCTCGACATGGCTTATTCATCTATAGCGCATATATATGAAAGCGGCGGCAGTTTAGAACAAGCCCTCCCCACACTAAAACAACTAAAATACGGGGAAAATGGCTACTTATTTGGTTACGATACAAATGGCGTCAGGTTTTTGCTTGGTTTGAGTGATAACGGTATTGGTAAAAACTTCTGGAATCTACAAGACAAACAAAACCAATACATTGTGCAAGGTTTGCTAAAAGCCGCTAAAACTGGTGAGTTTTTTACCTATTACTTCCCCAAACCAGGTGGCAGTCAAGCACTGCCCAAACTCAGTTACGCTATATACTTAGATAAATGGGATGTGTTTATTGGTACGGGCTTTTATACCGACGATGTTGATGCCGTCATCGACAAACTAAAAGATGATGCCGAACAGAGCCTGAGTTCATCAATGCTATTCATATCACTCACCGCTCTGGCGCTGCTCTGTTTAGCTCTAATCATTAGTTATTTCATCAACCGTAGCATCATGGCCCCATTAAGAGATTTGAATCGGTCCTTTGCTAAGTTGGCGTCTGGCGATGCCGACCTCACCGCCAGATTAAGAACCGACTACGTTTACGAATTTGGTCAACTCGCAGGAAACTTCAATACTTTTATTGGCTTACTACACGAAATAATCAGTAAAGTAGGAACCGTTGCCCATGAAGTAGCCCAAGAAACCTCCTCAATGTCACATCGGGCCAACAGCGTCGACAAACTATTACTAGAACAACGTGAGGAAACCGAGCAAGTGGCCACAGCGATGACGGAAATGACAGCCTCGGCTCACGACGTATCAGATAACGCAAGCCAAGCGGCCAACTCAGCGCAGCAAGTTGATAACAATGCTGGCGAGGCGATGACCACTGTGAGCTCCGCGGTGCACAGCGTAGAACAACTGGCCCACGAAATTAGTCAAGCCAGTGAAGTAATTAGTCGCCTTGAAGGAGATGTGCAAAATATATCTTCGGCTTTAAGTGTTATTCAAGGAATTGCTGAACAAACTAACCTCTTGGCACTCAATGCCGCTATTGAAGCAGCTCGAGCAGGAGAACAAGGTCGGGGCTTTGCGGTGGTGGCCGATGAAGTAAGACAATTAGCCAGTCGAACTCAGCAAAGTACTGGTGAAATTCATGAAATGATTGAACGCCTTAAAAATGGCTCTGATGCGGCTGTATCTGCCATGGATAGCAGTCAAGAGCGCAGTACCGAAGCGGTTAGTGGTGCCAATGCTGCCAGCGATGCATTACAGTTAATTAAAGAATCCATTCAACATATTATGGATATGAACGCCTTAATTGCTACTGCAACCGAGCAACAAAGCCATGTTGGTCAGGAAATTTCTCAGCGCGTAGTACATATTGCCGACCAATCTAGCCAATCGGCGGGACTTGCCCAAGAAAACCGAGCTGGCAGCGTTAATCTCAACGAACGAGCCGAAGAATTAGAAGCCTTAGTCAAACGCTTTAAGCTTTAAGCTTCACCTACCAAATTGGTGATAACGGGAGGTTTCACCTCCTACTACCCCTACCCCATTACTATTTCCCATTCCAACCAAATGGGAAATAGTCTACGAACCCAAGGTTTTCAGTAGAGCTTTGGCCTGCTCATATTCGGTAAATTGCAACTCAGACTCCAGCGCCGCTTCCAATTCACTCTTCGCCTCTGCCGGCCGATTCAACTTATTAAGCACCACCGCTAAGTGATAACGAATACTCGGATCGGAAGCGTTCATAGTGTAAGCTTCACGCAAATAAACTAAGGCTTGTTGCTGATTCCCCCTCTGCTGCTCGATCCAACCTGCTGTATCTAAAATTGCCGCACTTTTAACGCCTTGCAGTAAAACAACATTAATCGTTTGAAAGGCCTTATCTAAATCGACCAAAGCATACAAATTTGCCAAGTTATTAAGCAAACCGGGCTCTTTGTTAAACGAAGGAAACCGGCGAAGCGCTTCATAATGATAAATTGCTTGGCTATTTTGTCCATGTTGCAAATAGCTGTCCGCTAGTAAACGGCGCTGCCAAGCCATTTGCTCACTGTCATCAAGCAAGGCCTCCATTTGCTGATGGAAAGCAGCAACACCGATATTCTGCCCAGCCAATTGATATAAGTTAATCGCAGCTTCGCGGTTTAAAGGCTGTTTTGCTAACGCAAAGCTAAATTGCTGTTGGGCTTGTTGCCGCTCTCCCTGAGCTAGCAATAGTTGCCCTCTTAACAGCAAAGATTGACTCGATTGAGAAAACAGCACCTCAAACTTATCTAAAGTTTGTTCCACAGCGGCATACTCAGCTTGCGCAAGCTCCACACGGCTCAATAGTAAATAGGCATCGGCTAAATTGGGGTCAAGGCTTAGAGCCTCAAGTAAGTTCTGCTTAGCACGACTTAGTTTCTGTACTGCCATTTGTAAGCGTGCCAAATCGACTAATTTAAGCGGCTGGTCTTCCCAAATGCTTTCTAACAGACCAAGAGGATAATCAGCTTCTTCAAAACGCTGCAACTGAATTAATACTTCAGCATAAGTGGTTAAATAATCTTGGTTAAGAATGTATTCGCGGTTAAGTTTTTCTACCAGTTTTAAGGCATCTTCCCATTGCTGAGTACGCAATAAAGTAGTCAATTTTAACTCTAGCGCAACTCGATTATCTGGTTGATGGTTCAACAAAGTATCCAGTTGCTGATTAGTTTTTTGAAATTTTTGCTGCTGCAGGTAAATATTTGCCATTAATAGATGACTAGGTGCGTGTTGTTTATCGGTCGCTAATATTGTCTCCAACAAAGAGAGAGCTTGCTCTAACTGGCCCTGAGTCTGATATACAACAGCCTTATTATAGGCCGCACTGATATTATTGGGATTAACCGCAAGAACTTTATCTAAATAGGTTAAAGCAAGCTGAGTCTGTTCGGTTTTAATATAATAAGCGGCCAGCAAATTAAAAACACTTTCACTCTGCCAATTCCCTTGTTGCAATGCCGTTACGATTTCTTTGGCATCTTCCAACAGACCCAATTGTAAGGCAAGTTCCCCTTTAATCTGCAACCATTTCAACGGCGCTTTCGTTGTTTGATAAGGCATAGAACTAAGTAATTGATAAGCTCGTTGCGACTCACCCGCAGCTCGGGCTAATTCAGCCTCAAGCAACACTACATAAGGCGAACCACTATGATAAGCTCGAACCTGTTCAAATATCTGTTGTGCTTGATATAAGCTACCAGCTTCCAAATACAAATACACTAACTGGCTAGATAAGCCTAATTCACTGATTATATAGTCAAAATTATCTTGCAGTAGTAAACGCAAACGACTGTATTCACCGTTACGCAAATACACCTTTGCCAGCAAACGTGTAGCCGCCAAATCACTAGGTTGTTGGCGTAAATATTGACTTAAATGTTGCTGGGCCTTTTCATCATTATTAAGAATGTACTCCGATGCCCCCTGAATAAACAACAAGTTATCCACATCGGCCAACAGTTCACCATCAGCGGTAGAAATATTATTAGCCAGAGTAGCCAAGGCCTGCTCGGCAATGTCTTTACCGTCTTCTTGGCTCAACAAACTAGCCGAAAGTAAAATAGCGGTGGGATCATTAGGCGTTTGTTGCTGCACTAATTTTAGGTAACGTTTCGCCTCAGCCACACTATCCATTTTTAGATTAACAATAACTAAAGCACGTAACACCTTTGGATCTTTTGGGTCAAAAGAATAGGCGTACTGATAATGCTGTAAGGCCGAATCTAAATCCCCTTTAGCAGCGGCAAGATCTCCTTTTAATAGCCATGTCCGTTCATTATTTTGTTGTTGTGCTAAAGAACGTTCAATCCACTGTTCTGCCAAAGCGAATTGTTTTTGCTGAAGGTATAACATGGCCAAGCTATTCATTGCTGCAGTTTTATTTGGCGCCAATTGCGTGGCCAGCTCAAACTGCTGCTTAGCCAACTCGATTTGCCCTTGCTTTAGTAACACCCGCCCTTGCAACACCTTCCACTCAAATTGCGTTTGTTTAGAAAATTCAGACTCTCGCTCGGCAAACGCTAGCAGCTGATCTACTTTATTTTGTAACAACAAAACATTACCTAATAGCGGCAAAACCAAGTTGATGTCAGCCCCCAAATCCAAGGCCTCAAGCAATTGTTTTTCCGCCGAGCCTAAGTTATTGGCGTTAAAATACACTTTGGCTAACAGCAACTTAGAAGAAAGGTGCTGCGGGTCAGTCTTTAGAGCATTTTTTAAATGAATAAAAGCTTCATTTTCTTCACCATGTTGAAAGGCCTTAACCGCCATTTCATAATCATTCATTTGTTCATTAGCGAAACTAATACTCACTAGCGAGAATAAAGCGAAAGCAATCAGTAGTTTTTTCATTAGGCGAAGGCAATCCTTGCGAGTTCAAGGGAAAATAATTACAACACGAAACAGTATCTAATGAACAAGGATTAAAAAAAAGGCAAAAAAATACGAAACACAGCGTATTTCGTATTTTTGTTCAGAAAGGAAAGGAGGTTCAAATAATCAATTAACGTTTACGACTGCGCAGTGCGATGCCAAATAAACCAGCAGCAAACAGCAACACCGTGCCTGGTTCAGGGACACTGGTTGCAGGCTGCGTTCCTGGCTGAGCTTGCACTCCAGCCAATTTGAAGGCGTCGTTGCCGGCGTATCCCCCAGAACCACCAAAAACAGGATTGTAAGCACCAATTAACCAATACTTTGACTCAGTACTCGTAGAAATAGCTTGGTAGGCATAGTCATCTGCATCGTAAACCTGTGCTTCACTAGTCCAACCGCTGGCTAAATCAGCTACATCATTCCAAGTACTGCCAGCCACGGCAGGGGCGTCAGCACCGTTATAGGCCAACACCGATACATCGGCCTGACTGCCAACGCTGTCTCCCCAATTCCAATACTCAGCGGCCCATCCCAAAGAAAAACCCGCTAAATTAACCGCAGTATCAAAACTCAACAACACCATGTCATAATCATTTAGCCACGGAAAGTAGTAGTTAGTGCTGTCAATAGCATGATCGGGAGTCCTGTTTCTGTCATCACGGTTTTGCAACGTCAAACCATAGCCGTTGGAATAGCCTAACTCTGCATCTTGAATAGTGTCGTAGCCACCTGTATTAGACCAGCCAGTCACGCTCAGGCCAATACCAGATCCGGATGTTCCCGTATAAGTGTTTCCATTGCCGGAGAAGTCTTTCGAAAAAGTATCGAAAGACCACGTTTCTGTTGCACCAAACGCCGATAGCGATACGGCACAACTGGCTACTAATAAAATTTTCTTAAACACAACGCCCCCTAAATTAGCATTCTGTATATAAAGCTGGTACTAGCCTATAAAAAGCAATTATCGAGCCACAACCAAAAAAAACTTAATTAACAATAATTTAAGAATATACATATGGCTTTAAAATAACCATATGTAAAAAATACTGACAATAAGGTGCTTAATTTTAAAGCAAGTCTAATTGTTTTCAAGCAAGGTTTGCGTTGCAAACTCACCCGAGGCAAAAATTCACTACCAGTAACGTTCAACTGTGACCTGCCCAGGTTTACGCCGTAAGTTTTTATTTAAACCCTTACGTTCAAGAGCTTGCAAGGCCGCGCGAATCATCTCTGGATTACCGCATAGCATCACCTGTGAGCTTTCGGCAGTTAAGGGCAAACCCACCGCTTGCTCGAGACTAGCATCATCAATGGCTTCAGGGATACGACTCGATAAAGCTCCAGAATAGTTTTCTCGAGTAACGATAGTTTGCAAAATAAACTGCTGCGGAAAACGCCGCTGATACAGCTCTAGCTCTTCCAAGTATGCTAAATCGCGGATATACCTGACGCCATATACTAGCACTACTTTAGCAAAACGCTGCCATAACTGGTCGGTGGCTAACATCGACAAATAGGGCCCTACCCCAGTTCCTGTGGCAACGAGCCAAAGATGTTCAGCTGCAGGTACCTCATCAAGAACCAAAAAACCTGCCGCAACACTCGACACCTCAATAGCATCGCCCACTTGCAAGTTATGTAGATTAGGCGAAAGCGTGCCATCTTCTACTTTAATCGCTAACACTTCCAAATAGTCTGTTTTTGGTGGGTTAACTAAAGAATAGGCGCGAGCAACTCGCTTACCTTGCTGTAACTCTGACAACTTAATAAATTGCCCAGCAACAAAAGGCGCAATATCGGCCTTTATTTGTAAACTAAACAGTCGTTCGTTCCAATCAATGCGCTTTATTACTTGTCCTTCTACCCACATAGTTACTCCTGGTGTTTGATTACCTCTACTTGATGTTCCACATAAATTAATTTGTCCACATCGAAGCCCGCTTGCTTCGCCTGCCAAACTAAGTCACTGCGAAGAGCATGTGGTAGCTCTGGACTTCGTGCCAAGATCCATAAATAGTCTCGGCTCGGCCCAGCTACCAAGGCATATTGATAAGCCTCTTGGTCTAGCTCAAAAATCAGATAAGATCCATAAAAGGGTCGAAAAAAGGAAACCTTTAAATATCCACGTCCCTGCTCGGGCAAATAGGCAAGTCCTTCTGCACTTAACCAACGCCCTTCTTGCTCTGAGAAACCCTTATTTACTACCTTTACCTTCCCGTCAGGTAGCAAGCTGTATGTAGCTCTCACGTGGCTCATACCGCGTTCAAAGGCATGGTCTAAACGGGCGATTTCATACCAAGTGCCCAAATACTGCTTTAGTTCAAAACCGTCAACTGGTTCAATACCTTGCAGCTTAGAACTGCAGCCGCTAATGAGCAGTAGCGAAAGAGTTAAATATAGAATTCTCATATAACGCTCCCGTTGCTAAAACCAAAACGCCGCAATACATCCTACTAATGTCATAATAAACAAGAATCGTTTTAAGGTGTTTGCCTTAGCCTTAATAGCAAACTTCACCGCGTAGTGTGCACCAACAATATAGCCCAATGACAACACTAAGGCAGGCAACCACACTACTTGTTCTCTAGCAATAAACACAATAAGTGCAACACTAGTAAAAGCCAAAGTGCAAACCAATTTAAGGGCGTTGGCCCTTACTAAATCATAACGTAAACTCCCAGCCAGAGCGGCTAACAACATAAAACCCACTCCTGCTTGCACAAAACCGCCGTAAAATCCCGCCAATATTAAACTCCACTTAGCGTTAGAACTTTCAGCCACTTTTTTTGCTTGAGTTCCGATCTCTGGAGCAACCACATTGGGTTTAAACAGCATTAAACTAGCCATTACCAACATCGCACCGAGTAATAAGTATTTAACCAACCAAGCAGCAACATAGGATGCCACTAAGGCCCCCATTAACCCACCTAGTAAGGTAGGCCATAATATGGGGCCTAAATCTTGAGTATCCAGCTTGCCATGCTTTTTGAAACCCAGCACACCAGTAAGACACTGTAAGAAAATGCCGACTCTATTCGTTGCATTAGCCAACTCGGCAGGCATACCCATTACTATTAGAGCTGGCAAAGTTAAGTTGGAACCTCCTCCTGCTAGGGTATTTATCACTCCGGCCACCACACCAAGCAACAACAGTAGTGCTCCGCTCAAAATTGTTAAATCCATTTAAACATCTCGTTAGCAGATTGATAAATTCAACTTTATCATTGCTGCATGGTGAATTCAGTTGTCACTTGTTATCTTTAGTCTAAATTGGTCAAATTCTCTGGGCTTATGAAGCCCAACAGACCCCGTTAAAACTAAAGGAATGATTTGATGAATTATGATTTTTGCATTATAGGTGGTGGAATTGTGGGCTTAGCGACAGCCCTAGAACTACAAAAAACCAAGCCGAATGCCAACATCGCCCTGTTAGAAAAAGAAACGTCATTAGCCTTTCATCAAACTGGCCACAATAGCGGGGTGATCCACGCTGGGGTTTATTATCAACCAGGCAGCTTAAAAGCAAAATTTTGTAAACAAGGTTTGCAACAAACTATCGACTTTTGCCAGCAACATGCGATTCCCTACCAACAATGCGGCAAACTATTAGTGGCCAGTACTCAACTTGAGTTAACTCGCATGCAGCAGCTTGCTGAACGCTGCCAACAAAACCAAATCGCCTTTGAACAACTTAACAGCCAAGAGCTAAAACAACGAGAACCTAATATTGCAGGTTTAGGTGCCTTATATATCCCGGCGACGGGCATAGTTAGTTATCTACAAATTTGTCAAAAAATAGCTCAGCGATTTACCGAAAACGGTGGCACGATTCTACTGTCTCACCAAGTAAAAGCCCTAAATGAAAAACCTGAACAAATCGATATCATCACTAATCAAGGAAAAATAAGCTGTGCTTATATGGTGGCCTGCGGAGGTTTAATGGCCGACCGCTTATGTAAAATGTTAAAGCTAGATGTAGATTTTCAAATTATCCCCTATCGCGGCGAATACTATCGCTTAGCTCCTCAGCACAACCAGCTTATTCAGCACCTTATATACCCTATTCCCGATCCCGAGCTGCCTTTTCTAGGTGTGCATTTAACCAAGATGATCGATGGTAGTGTTACCGTTGGCCCCAATGCCGTGCAAGGTTGGTCGAGAGAGGGCTATGCCAAAGGCGCAGTCAATTTCGCTGATGTCAAAGAGATGCTCGGTTTCTGCGGCTTTTGGAAGGTGGCGAAACAGCATTTTCGTCATGGTATCAGCGAGACCAAGGATTCGCTGTTTAAATCAGCTTACCTGCAACGTGTAAGAAAGTATTGCCCTAGCCTAAAGGTCAGTGACTTACAGCCTTATCCCGCAGGAATTCGGGCTCAAGCAGTACTTAAAGATGGCAGCCTAGTGCATGACTTTTTGTTCGCCAGCAGCCCACGAAGCCTACATGTTTGTAACGCCCCCTCACCAGCAGCGACCTCAGCTTTCCCTATAGCCGAGCATATTTGTCAGAAAATACATCAAGTTCAGACAACATCATCAACATTGCCCGACTGATTCCGAGCCCTAACCATAGCTGTGCTATAGTCGCTAATCATTGTTGTTAGTAAGAAAGCGAACCTCAGTATGCAACACCGCCAAGCCGTGCCCTGCCATTTAATTACCGGTTTTTTGGGTTCGGGAAAAACCACCCTTATTCAGCAGCTATTAAAGCAAAAACCCAAGCAACAAACTTGGGCAGTTTTAAGTAATGAGTTTGGAGAAATAGGTCTAGATGCCAGCATACTTTCAGCCCAACAAACCAGCACGGTTGCGATTAAAGAAGTACCCGGCGGCTGCCTATGCTGCGCAGCAGGCGTGCCTTTTCGAGTGGCCTTAAACGCCTTGTTGAAACAAGCAAAACCTCAGCGTTTGCTTGTCGAACCCACGGGTTTGGGTCATCCTCTACAGATAAAGAAACGTTTACAAGAACTCGCTAGCTTAGGCAATATTAGCCTTGCCACTAGCCTAGCCCTAATTGATGCACGGCGGTTAACCGACCACCGTTATCGCGAGCATGATAACTTTGCAGCGCAATTGCGTATCGCCGATAAAATCATAGCCAGTAAGGCTGAGCTCTACCAACAGAGTGATCATCAAGCTCTAGAGCGTTACTTGAAGCAACTTCAGCTAAGTAATAAACCGCTGTTATTTAGTCAAAACGGTCAACTAACGCTAGATGAGTTAACCTCACCGGTAAAACAACAAGCCAGCAGCATGGTGTTTTCACCCATCAGCGAACACCAAATCAGCATTGGCTTACAAGCAAATCAGCAAAATTCGGGGCTTGAATCGAGCATGTATACCCTTGGCTGGTCATTTCCAGCAAGCCAGCACTTTAACCGGCAGCCCTTAGTTGACTTACTTACTTCATTAAAATTACTGCGTTGTAAAGCCTTAATCCAAATGAAACAAGCCAGTTTGCTCATCAATCTTGTGGATGGAAAAGGTACAATCCAACAACTAGCGCCAAGTGAGACCAATCGTATCGAGCTAATCAGCGCTGAAAACTTAGACAAACAGCATTTACAACAACAATTGTCAGCCTGCCTAGTAAATTAATCGATGATGGCTTGCGCAAGGGCCTAAACAATTCTAGGCTGCAACTAACAACAACTTCATGGTAACCCAATCATTCAAGGAGCAAGCAATGATTCAACAAGGACAACAATTGCCCAATGGCCAACTCAGCGAGTTAAACACTGAAGGCATGAATACCCTTCAGGTCCACGAACTATTTGCCGACAAAAAGGTGGTATTGTTTGCTGTTCCCGGCGCATTTACCCCCACCTGCTCCGAAGCCCACCTACCTGGCTATGTCCGTTTAGCCGAAAAGCTGAAAGCCAAAGGCATTGATATTATTGCCTGTGTTTCAGTGAATGATGCCTTTGTAATGAATGCCTGGGGGAAAGCACACCAAGCAGAGCAACTTATGATGCTAGCTGACGGTGATGCCAGTTTCAGCAAAGCCCTAGGTTTGGCGAAAGATACCGGTAATTTTGGCGGGCTACGCTCTCAGCGCTACGCCATGTTGATTGACAATTTAACCGTTACCGCCCTTAAGGTGGAACCAGCTAAAGGGCTCGACCAAAGTAAAGCAGAGAACATTCTAGCCCTGTTATAACCATTACTAGAGAACAAACCTTGCGTTCTGCCCTACTGCATATTTGTTTATATCTATTTAGCCTTCCTAGCTTGGCCTTTGGCGTGCGTGGACATCAAGTAGTCGCCTACATCGCCGAGCAACAATTAAATAACTCAGCCAAACAACAAATACAAAGTCTAATTGACCAGCAAAGCCTAGTCGATATTAGCACTTGGGCAGACCAAGTTAGAAAGAATAAAGTCTGGCAACATACCGCACCTTGGCATTATATCAATCTAGCCAAAGGGCAAAGCTTAAACTCGGCTAAACGCAACCCCAAAGGCGATGTGCTTAGTCAACTCGACTATTTCGAGCAGCAGTTAGCCAATCGCTCGCTCAGCAAGCTAACCCGTAACCAAGCACTAAAGTTCTATGTGCACCTACTGGCCGATCTGCATCAACCGTTGCATGTAGCCTACGCCGAGGACCGAGGCGGTAACTTAAGTGAAGTACAATGGTACGGCACATCCAGCAACCTGCATCGTGTTTGGGATAGCCAATTACTTGAAACCAGATCCAAGCCATTGCCAAACTATGCTCAGCAACTCATGCATGATTATCCTCTAAATCAGCAAAACTTAGGTCATGCTTACCAAGACTGGTTTCTGCAAACTCGCCGTCTAGTACCCAAGGTTTATCAATACCCATCAAATCATCTAGGCGATGCTTATGTTCACTCTAAACGTCCATTCATTGAGCAACAGCTGGTGTTAGCAGCTTATCGCTTAGCCTTTAAACTTAATCAAATATTGGAATAGCTAGTCGCATAAAAAAATAAATGCTTAACTATTGATCCAAGTTCACCACTCGGTTCGTAATCATTACAAGAGTAGAAAGGAGCAAGCCATGAATCGATTCTCTAGTGACAGTATCTCGGTAGGTATCAGCAGTTGTTTATTAGGCCAACCCGTACGCTACGACGGTGGACACAAGCAGTCCCGTTTCTGCAGGCAAGAACTGGCTGAATATTTTGATTTTGAGCCCAGCTGTCCAGAAATGGCAATTGGCTTAGGCAGCCCTCGCAAGGCGATACGTTTAGTTAAACAGCAAGATATTATTTCGCTTCAGGCCAGCGACGGCAGCTTCGACGTGACCCAAAAGATGTTGGAATATACCCAAAATCGCTTGCCTCAGTTAGCTCATTTAAGTGGCTACATCGTTTGTGCCAAATCTCCCAGCTGCGGCATGGAGCGCGTTAGCGTTTACTCCCCATCAACCAACAACGCCGCTAAAGAAGGCGTAGGTTTATTCACCGCTGAGTTAATCAAAGCTTACCCGCTGCTGCCGATAGAAGAAGATGGTCGACTTAACGACCCTGTGCTACGAGAAAATTTCGTCAATCGGGTATTTGCTTTTCATCAGTGGCAAGCATTAACTCAACAAGGGCTTACTGTCGCTTCGTTACAGGCATTTCATGCCAAGTACAAATACCTATTAATGGCTCACCATCCAGAAAAGTACCGCAAGTTGGGGCCACTCGTCGCCAACATAAAAAGTTCTCAAGATACAGAAGGCTTTGACAATTATATTAACGCTTTTATGGAAATACTTCGGCACAATTGCAGTCGAAAAAACCACACCAATGTACTGCAACATCTGCAAGGGTACTTCAAGCGAGACTTAAGCTCACAACAACGTAGTGAGCTAAGTGAGCGGATTCACCAATATCGTGAAGGAATACTGCCGCTACTGGTACCGATTAGTTTGATTCAGCACTATCTACGTGAGTACCCCAATCGTTATTTAGCACAACAGGCTTATTTATCACCTCATCCGGTCAAATTAAAACTGCGTTATAGCTTATAAGCAGCACATTTAACTAATAACAAGGCTGATTTCTTGCTATTGCAAGGGATAAAAAAACCACATTAGTGCTATAATCAGCCTTCGTAAGCACCAATAACCAACTATTCTTAAGGTGATACGTAAAATACAAACTAGACGAAGCCCATCAAGTTATTAATTTTTAAAAGAGAACAAAATGAATCACATTTTAAAATTAACACTAGTAGCCTCGTTAAGCGCCGGATTGTTCGCCTGTGGAAGCGATGACTCAGCTTCTTTAAATACCGCTAAAGTGTCTTTTTCTATTGCCGATGCTCCTGTAGATAGCGCTCAGCAAGTCAACGTAAGTTATAGCTCGATTACCTTACAACGCCCCGGTGAAGCGGACATAGAGCTATTAATTGAAGATGAAAACGGCGACCCAATTAGCATTAATTTACTGGATTACCAAGATGGCGACAGCCTATTAATTTTGAGTGATGCAGAGCTCCCCATTGGTGAGTACAGTGAATTAATCATCAATACTTACCAATGTCCACAAAACCAAAATGGCAGTACCGCATTTTGTAATGTGGTAGACCAAACCAGCGCAACCTTACCTCTGAAAACACCGAGTAATAAATTGCGTCTTGGCAGTTTCACCGTAACCAGTGAAGGCACCCAAACCTACACCATTGATTTTAATTTACGAAAATCCTTGATTAGCACTGCCAATGGCAGCAGCTTTAACTTAAAACCCCATGGCGTAACAATTATTGATAATACGGCAGTAGGTAGCCTATCGGGAACCGTTGATCCTAATTTGTTCTCAGCGGGTGAATGTGCCGCCGATACAGGCAATGTGGTTTATTTATATAACGCGCCTATCGGTGAAACAGAAATACTGGGCGATGAATTCGACCCGGAAATTGTTGAGGTTCCCGCTGAGGTGGTAGCCCCTTACGCCTCAAAAATGGTGCAACAAGATAGCGAAACTAACGAATACGTTTATAGTTTTTCTTATCTGCCCGCAGGTAACTACCTAGTGGCCTTTAGCTGCAGCGCGGTTGATGATGATCCAGAAATTCATGAGGCAATTAACATCGCCGACCCACAGGCTCAGCAGGCCACTGTTAACTTAGAAGCGGGAGTTAATGCGCAATACAATTTTGTTGAAGTGGTAGAAGAAGCGGAAGCGATTTAATCTACAGCGGTTAATCATGAGGGCCTATCGCTGAAGCGTTAGGCCGTTTTATTTTTAGCTAATCTTTACTGTTAAGCACAATCCCTGTTTTACTAATTGTAATCAGACCTTTTTTATATAAACGACCAATGGCTTTTTTGAAGGTGGCTTTGCTCACCCCAAAAATAGCGGCAATCGCCTGAGGAGAGCTTTTATCACTCAGCGCTAAATAGCCCTGCTCTTGCTCTAACTTAGCTAAAATTTGCTCACCAATATCAATGGCTTTTTTAATCCCTATCGGCTCTAAACTTACATCCAGTTTTTGGTCATCTCTCACCTTCTGAATATAACCCTCACAGCTATAGCCAGCGCGGATCCGCTTAAATACTTGGTCGTAATACAATACTCCCCAGTGTTGATGATTGACCACCGCCTTGTAACCGAGCTCAGTACGCCCCGCAATCAACAGCTGAACTTTGTCGCCTCGTTGATAATGGTGAGTAGTTTTATCGATGTAGCGATCCAGTTTATTGCTGGCAGTGATACGCTGTTGATTATCTAAATAGACATAAACCACATAATGACGATCCACTTCCATCGGCTGCTGTTGTTCACTGAAAGGTAGGAATAAATCTTTGCTTATTCCCCAATCAAGAAAAATGCCTATATCATTGATTTCTTTTACCAATAAATTGGCACACTCACCCACTTTCACCTTCGGTGTTTGCCGGGTGGCCAATAGGTTTTGCTCATTATCTCGATAAACAAAGACGGTAAGCTCATCACCCTCAGCTAAGTGCTCAGGAAGTTCTTTAGTGGGCAGTAGTACATCTCCCCACTCTCCTCCATCTAGGTAAGCGCCTGAGTCAGCCAATTCAATCACTGTTAATTGATTAAGGCGTCCTATTTCTAGCATTTTCACTCTCTTTCCGCGTAAAACAAACTCAAACGAGCTAAAGCGGCAGTATAACATGCTATCGCCAATTGGCCTTAGCTTTAATCATTTAAGCGGGCTTTAAAGCATTCACAATGGTGGTTACCTGTTGGTGAACATTCGCTTCAATGTTCCTCGCTAATTGGTGAGCCGACTCAACTTGTGTTTTGACTGTAGTCATCTTTGAATTAAAGCTACCCACATGGTGGCTTTGTTCTCGAATATACTCACTGGCCTGATGAGCCACTGCCACCGAGGTTTGCGCTTGCTCCCTTACCAAATGGGTGGTTTGCATCAATTTTGAAGAGATTTTTTGCTGATATTCACTGGCTTCTTCGATTCCACCAATATTACTTTCCAAACTACTAGACGATTGCTTTAACTGATTCAAAATAGTGGTAATTTCTTCTAGAGACATTTGTGTACGCATCGATAAGGTTCGAACTTCATCAGCCACCACCGCAAAGCCTCTACCGTGCTCACCAGCTCGAGCCGATTCAATGGCAGCATTTAACGCCAGCAAATTAGTTTGCTCAGCAATTCCTCGAATCACATCTAAGATGGCACTCACGTCGACTACCGCTTTAACCAAAGTGGCCAGCGAAGTTCTACCTTCAACCACCGCATCACTGGTCCTTTTACTGGCGCTCATCACCTGTTCCACATTTTGCTGAGATTCATTCATCGCATCTTGAGTGGCGTTGGCATTATCTTCAACGTCTGATGAAATTTGGTTTAGCTGCTGAGTAAGCAAAGCTAACTGCTCCATTAAGGTTTGTGATTCACTCACCTGCTGATCAGTTTGCTCTGAGGTCTGGTAAATTTCTCGAACTTGCTGTGACACCGAGTCTAAAGAGCTAGACACCACCGACAGTTGCTGATTTCTTAATGCATCGTGCGCTTCTTGTTTATCTAACAACTGGTTAAAGAAGCTGGCGATTTCGCCAATTTCAGTATGCTTTCGACGTACCTTCAACTGCTGAATGCTGGCATTCTCCACCAGTAAGGCAAAGCTATTACGCAGTTCTCGCAAGGGCTTTAACACAGTAGTTTGCATAACTATCTGCATTAATATGGCCAATAGTACAATCAAGCCAGCAACAGCATACAGGCTAAACCGGACGTTAGTCATCACTTGTTCTCTGGCTTTCACTACACCTTGCTCAGCTTCAGCCACGAGCTGGGTTAGCGCATTAATATCTTGACTTAAGGCCTCCCGCAGGGCGAGACGTTGCTCAATCAAACTATGGGTTGATTTAAGCTCGCGAGGATAGCGCTGACTTAAACTTAGCAACTCACTTTTTAGCTCCTCAGCCAAATCCCAAGCTTCTTCAGGTTCTCCTAAGGCAAACTCATCGATTTCAACTTCACTCATTACTCCCAATAAGGGTAAACCATTAATCGCTTCAACATTGCTACGTACCTGACTATAAGCACTATCATAAGCAGCTTGCGCCTCTACACTCGGATGAGCGAAATAGCGATTGCGTTGCATGGAAAGGTGAATAAGGCCATTCAACAAGTCACTACCTTGGCGAATATAGGCTTCACCATCAGCCGCCTTTAAACCATAGTCTACAGTGCTATCTGCCCAAGCCAACATTTCACGCTCGGCATTTAGCAACAGCGCCTGCTCGTTTCCACTTAGTTTACCTAAAGCTAAATAACGTTGTTGCAGCGCATCCAACAAGGCGGCCAACGTTGATGACAAACTATCTAATTGTTGCTGCTGAGCTTGTTCAATCATATCTTTTAGTAAGCTTTCGGCTTCGCTAAGCGCAATAGCATTACCAGTACTGAGATAGCTATTAACCTTAGCCACCAACTGGCTATTAAACTGAAACTTTAAGGCTTGATAAAGCTGTAACTGTTGATTTGAAGTAGATATTTTATCCAATGAAACATACAGGGCAATTATCAACACGGCGCTCACAGTAAATAGTGCAAAAGCCGATACTCTCGAGAATCGTGATACTCGCATAAGCTCTCCATGACCTAGCTCAATAAATTAAGGGTATCGCTTACCCTATTAACCCATTGAACATCAAACTAGAGCGCAACCATATTTCCTTTTGATGACACATTTATGACAAGAGCCACTAGCGCTTAGTTACCCCCTCAAAAAAAGAAGTAAAGACGTTTAGACATCTAGATTGACAGACCCCCATAAATCATTACACTAAGCCAATATTATTTATTAGAGTATTATTCCAATGTCTGAACATAAAACCGCTGAAGCCCCGGGATCAGCCCTCGCACTAACGCCAATTATCCTGTTTTTAGGCTTATTTATTGGTGTTGGTAGCTATCTACATTGGCAAGATGTCGAGTTTGCCTTCTATCAACTGCCCGCGCCCATAGCCATTATTCCAGCAGTGGTATTAGCGCTGGTGTTAAGCAAAGATAAATTAAATCAAAGTATTGAGCAGTTAGTTGGCGGTATGGCCAACCACAACATCATCACCATGTGTTTAATTTATCTGTTGGCTGGCGCTTTTAGCAGTGTAGCCAAAGCCAGTGGCGGCGCAGAAGCGGTAGTAGCCTTAGCACTTAACGGCGTGCCATCTTGGTTTCTGCTACCAGGCATTTTCATTGTTTCTGGCTTAATTGCCACCGCAATGGGTACATCTATGGGCACCATTGCAGCGGTAGCCCCTATCGCCTTAGGCATTGCCCAAGCGGCCAACATTGACCCCATATATATGGCGGGTGCGGTGCTAGGCGGAGCCATGTTCGGTGACAACCTATCAATTATCTCCGATACCACTATTGCAGCCACAAGAACCCAAGGCTGTGCAATGAAAGATAAATTTAAGCAAAACTTAGGGATAGCCATTCCAGCGGCCTTAATTACCATTGTGCTGCTATTCATTGCCAATGACAGTGCCCCAATTGAACCACTGAACATCGATCAGCCACTTAGCTCGCTGCCCTATTTAGTTATTCTATTTATGGCAGTAGTTGGTGTGAATGTATTTGTCGTACTATTTAGTGGGATCATTCTCGCCGGCTGTACGGCTATGCTTAGTGCCGAATATAGCTTACTGAGTTTTGCCAATGATATTTATGCCGGCTTTACAGGCATGCAAGAAATCTTCTTGTTATCGTTATTTATCGGCGGATTAAGCGCATTAATGCGCCATCAAGGTGGACTGAATTTCATCCAGCAACGGGTCAATCATTGGGTAAACCAAGCTCGCTACAAGAGTTTTGCTGCACAAATGGGCATTGCCCTGATTACAGCCCTTAGTAATCTCGCCGTGGCCAATAACACCGTAGCTATTTTATTGGCGGGAGACTTAACCAAACAACTCGCCCAACAAAATAACATTCCAGCCGCCCGTAGCGCCAGTTTAATGGATATATTCGCCTGTGTTATCCAAGGTCTCATTCCTTATGGAGCACAAGCCTTGTTGTTGGGCTCTCTATTTGCGCTTAGCCCCTTAATGGTGGTCAGCTGTGCTTGGTACCCCATGGTATTAGCGGTTATCGCCTTATTAGTCATGCTCAAAAGAAAGTAGCCTGTAAAATTAAGGGGGGCATGCTCCCCTTTTTACTCATCTTCAGCGACAAGGTGAACATTAATGTAACGTGTCTTTTTCTTTTCTTTTAACTGTTGCAGATCGACTAACACTAAACCGTCGATACATTGGTTAAAATCGGGATCCACATTAAAATCAATAAATTGAACTCCACCTGGATAACATAGCTCGGTATATTGCTTATATAGTGTAGGAACCGCGCTACCCATGGAAGCTAATGCACTTTTTAGCAAAGCAAAGTCACTCTTATAATCATCACCACTAAAGCTAACTAAGCGAGCTTCCAGAGGACAACGATTCAATTGATAGGGCTGACGAGAACGCGCATAAGGTTTACTTGCCGGAAAGTAACGTCGATAAAAATCAATCAGTAAATCCCGACCAGCCTCAGGCATGGCAACACTAATACTTACCGGCCCAAACAAATAACGATATTGAGGATGTCGAGCCAAGAAAGCTCCAATACCCAACCATAAATAATCTAAACTACGTTTGCCCCAATATTTGGGTTGCACAAAACTCCGCCCAAGCTCAATGCCCGCCTGTAAGAAATCACAATCTTTCAGTTTATAATCGAACAAAGAGTGGCTGTATAGAGCATTAATACCATGCTGGTCAATTAACTGTTGAGTATCAGCAAAACGATAGGCACCGGCGATTTCCAACAGCTCACTATCCCATAAAATAAGATGCATATAGTGACGATCGTACTTATCCGTGTCACTCCGCCGCCCCGTACCTTCTCCCACGGCGCGAAACGCCAATTCTCGTAGACGGCCTAGCTCAGACAAGATAGTCGGCTGAGAATTACCGTAACACAAGCAAATTCTCTTACCATCAGGTGTTTTTCCTAGCAGCTCTAATTGCTCAATCGCCTTCTTTAACTCTAGACGTTGCTCGGGATGAGCTATAGCCGCCTCAGTCTGAAATAGCCCTTTCTTATTTTTTCCAATACGATATAGGTGTTTCCTAAGCAATTGCGCTTGAGTTGCCCGATCAAGACCACTAAAAGCAAAGCTTTTAACTGGAATTTGCTCACCGACAACCATCGAAAATACTTTATCCTTTTGGTAAAAAAGCTCTTTTACCAACAATAGTGTGGAAAGTGGGCGGTAGAGAATAGAACTTAAATAAAACAGCTTACTATTTTTAGCCTTTACGCAAATAGGCAGCAAAGGGGTATGAGTTTTTTTAGCAATGCTAACAAAGCCCTTGCTCCACTTACCGTCTTTTACTTTCAAACCTTTTAAACGAGAAACTTCACCCGCAGGAAAAATGATCACAGCGCCTTCCTGCTGCAATAGAGTCTTAATCGCATTCAATTGCTTACGCTGACTGTTGCCTCGCATATTATCCACAGGCAACAACAGTTCATCTAAAGGCTGAATTGCTGATAACAGTTCATTAGCGACTATTTTTACATCTTTACGAACTTGACTAACCAAATGCAGTAAAGCAAGACCATCTATTGAGCCAATAGGATGATTAGCAATAATCACCACACGCCCTTCACTGGGAATACGTTCCCGCTCATTTTGACTCACGCGATAACTAATATTAAGTTCAGCAAATACTTGTTCAATGAAGGCAACCCCTGTTAAATGAGGGTGTTTTTCGGCGAAAGCTTGAAATTTGTCTTCAAATAAAATCTTAGAAAAAAACCACTTAGCCAAATTATATCGGCGTGGGTGCTGTGCTAGGCTTGGGTAATGTTGGTCAAGCACCTGCTGAGCTGAAATCATCTTTCTCTCCCTATTTTGGCTCAAAGGCTAGGAGTAAAACATGACAAACAAGCAACAAATTTGTGGCAATTAAATGACAACAACGGCCAGTGAAAGCTGGAGCTTACTACAATGCTTAGAAGGAAAATGCGGTGATAATAGGCAGTGACAATCCACGCATAGTACTATATATCAATACCCAGATGCCTGCACTTGACGCACCGCTAACAGAGCTGCCTAAAGCTCACTTATGCCAATCTATCTTGACCAACAACAATAATAATTGGAGGAAAATACTCAGTATCTTTGCCAAATTGACAGCACCAAATGATGACTGGCGAGGATATTTACAACAGCAATTACTACTAGATCAGCAAATTAATTTAACAACTCAACTAATAGAATCGGCCCAATGGCACCTCATCGCGGGTAAAAAAAATTGGTACAGATTTGCAACAGAGCTGATAAATGAGTCCCCCAAAGACGGGGAAAACATTTTTTTTACCAGCGACTGCCGTATTTACACCCCTTATCCAGACTACCGCCAATTTCCTAATGTTATAGTGGAAAAGTGCAGGAATCATTTATTAACAAATATAAAAAAACAGACTAGCTAATTGAATTATAAGCGCTTTATTTTAAAGACCAACCACTATAAAAAACACCCACCCAACTACTGATAAACTTAACAAAAACAATACCATAGGAGAAATCTTTAGTATTTACTAGCTGTTATAGTTAACAGTTTAAAAAAGCAACAGGCTGGATTGTACTCATAGCATCACTACTTAGGGAGAGATGCTAATGGACTTCATCGACGGCGTAGCTGAACAACTTTCACCAACGACTTTTCAACACTTAAATCACTATCGTCATCAAGTCTTTGTGGAAATGCTTGGTTGGCAGTTAGACACACCAGAAGGTATTGAGCAAGACCAGTTTGATCATCAAGACACGATTTATGTTGTAGCCCAAAATCAACATAACCACATTTGCGGCTGCGCAAGACTACTACCAACCACTCAACCATATTTATTAGAACAGGTATTTCCTGAGCTACTAAACGGTTTAGCCTGTCCCAAGCAAGCTGATATTTGGGAACTTTCTCGCTTTGCCGCTGTAGACTTTGATAACCACCAACAGGCTCCAACCCAACTAATGTCGGAACAAGCACTATTGCTACTAAATGCCTCAATAGAATGCGCCAAAAAACACGGAGCTAAACGTCTCATTTCAGTATCACCGTTAGGAATAGAGCGAATGTTGCGCCACGCTGGCTTCCATCACCACCGAGCGGGCCCACCTAAGGTAATCAATGGTTATGCCCTATTCGCCTGTTATATTGATCTAAACTAATCAATATTCATTGGCGATTCTTGATAACGTTTCAAAATTGCAACGTTGGTTGTCGGCTGCCACAACATATTATCGATCAACTGCAGCAGCAGTTGATCGTTTCTTTTAGGGCTAACATCAAAGCCGTCTTCTTGTAATTGGATGTTACTTCGAGGGAAACCTTTTACCTGACACCGCATACATCCATCACGCCATACCCAGTGCCAATCCCACCCCAAAGTAATGGCGCATAAATTCTCAAATAACCACTCAGTGTATCCGCTATATTGCTGTTTTTTTTGCGCCATCTGCACAGAGTTGATGTTATCTAAACCAGAAATAATATGCTTAAAATCGAGCATTTGAAGTTGCTCATAAGATAATCTGACTAGCCCATCATCATCCGGGACAACAGCGTAGCTTGCTGAATCTAATATATTTTTCCCACTCGTCGACATTTTCATAATTATATTTATTTTTTTTGAAATCTACCTCATCAAAGCACCAGATTAGCCCACCATCAATTGTCAACATTGACAGTTGCGTTATACTACTAGCTAACCAGTCATTACATTTATGCGACTAAAAAGCATATACAAAGGAAGTAAAAGCTAGCACATGGAAGCGTGGTTAGAAGAGCAGTTTTGCTTATTAGAAACCAAAGGTTCAAGCGAAGACTTTTTTGCTGAATTATCAAAAATCATCAGCGCCTTAGGGTTCGACTTTTGTGCTTATGGGATCCGAATGCCCTACCCACTATCAGCACCACGCACCGAAATGCTAAATAACTACCCCAAACCTTGGCAGCAGACCTACCAGCAAAAGAACTATCTACAAATAGACCCCACCGTGCATCACGGTTTAAGTTCACAGTTGCCGATCGTTTGGAGTGACCAAGTTTTTGCAAAAAACCCTGAGTTAATGGAAGATGCTCGCTCATTTGGCCTAGAATACGGCTGGGCACAATCATCACGACAAGCTAACGGTACTATTGGTATGCTCACCCTTGCTCGCTCATCAGAAATGCTAGGGCCCAATGAGCTGGCTCGCTATCGCTATCAACTGTTATGGTTAACCCAAGTTAGCCACCATGGTTTAGCCTCTAGGATATCTGCTGAAAAGTTTCAAATACCCGATTTAAGTCTGCGTGAACTAGAAATGCTAAAATGGACTGCGGATGGAAAAACTGCTGAAGAAATCGCGTTAATTTTAGGTATCACTACTCGAACCGTTAATTTTCATATTAGTCAGGCGATGCGAAAACTAGAAGTAGTCAATAAAACCGCTGCCACCGTAAAAGCTGCACTACTAGGGCTAATTTAGCTCATTTATATCTGTTTTTTAGTTGTCACTACCCATGCTTTAAATTATTGCATTATAATGCCATTTGCTTTCCATCTACCTTAAACGAACATGACACTTAACCTCGATTTTCACACCACTCTTTATCAGTTTGGCCTGATCGCTGTGTTTGTCTTTGCCCTTACCGGCGCCCTAACGGCGGCTAAAAAAGAGTTAGACATTTTAGCCTTTGTGTTCGTTGGCATCGTTACTGGGATTGGTGGTGGTACCATTCGGGATTTACTGCTAGGCACACCACAAGTTTTTTGGATAGCCGACCCCAGCTACCTTAGTGTATGTATTGTCGCCTCGATAATGACCTACTTTTTTGCCCATTGGGTTGTTAAAATTGACCGCATATTGTTATGGATGGATGCCGCTGGTATAGCCTTGTTTGCTGTATTAGGTACAGGTAAAGCCTTGAGTTATGAGGTGGCACCTTTAGTCGCAATTTTAATGGGTGTAATGAGCTCTACATTGGGTTCGGCCATTCGCGACCTAATGCTGCAGACCAAACTGGTTATTTTTGAGCCAGAGATTTATGTGACGGCTTGTTTACTCGGTAGCTTAAGCTATGTTGTGTTAGACCTATTTGCTGTGAGTGAATTAACCAACATTTTGTTGTCCAGCGGAGCCGCCTTCATCCTGCGGATCTTAGCTATAGAATTAGACTTAAGATTCCCCAGTTTTAAATTGAGCAAGCTACAAAACCGAGAAATTCGCAAGCAACAGCACAAACCCTAAACAAGGCTGAATAAACTTGGCCCTTGAGCACCTAAATAAAATTAGCGCCTTAGCGCTCTGGGCTAATAAAGGCAAGCAAATTACCCATCATAAGCGAGAAGGCGCTATATCCCTTAAGCCACTCAAGCAAACACCTAAGCTTGGCCTTATTATTCTTTGCAAACTTGCTGGTAAGCCCAAGTTAGCCAAGGTAGTAAGCGGCGTAAATCCTCTTGCTCTATCGTGGCTCCACACCATATACGCAGGCCGGCAGGCGCATCTCGATAAGCGCCTATATCGTAAGCCACTTGCTGCTGTTCCAATAAACCAATAATACTCTTCACCTGTTCGGCGCTGGCTTTAAGGGTTAAACACACACTGGTATTAGAAATAGTTTCAGGTTGCTGCGCCAAAAAATCGAGCCAGGGTTGAGAGCGAACAAACTGACTAATTACTTTAAGATTCCGCTGTGACCTATCGATACTAGCGGAGAGACCGCCTAACGATTCAAGCCATCGAAGGGCATCGATATAGTCCGCCACACATAACATCGACGGCGTATTAATCGTTTCGCCTTTGAATATCCCTTCAATGAGCTTTCCTCCTTGAGTCAGTCTAAAAATCTTCGGGATTGGCCAACTAGGTTGATAATTTTCTAGTCGCTCTAAGGCTTTAGGGCTTAAAATAATCACCCCATGTGCGCCTTCCCCACCCAACACTTTCTGCCAACTGAAGGTAACAACATCTAGCTTTGGCCAATCTAATGGCATCGCAAACACCGCAGAAGTTGCATCACATAGGGTTAAACCGCTACGCTGGCTACTTATCCAATCGGCATTCGCAAGCGCCACACCAGAGGTGGTACCATTCCAAGTAAAGATACAATCATGCTCAGGATTGGCTTGGCTGAAATCCGGCAGATAACCGTAGTCGCTATGGTAATGATGTACAGTTTGTAACTTCAGTTGTTCACTAACATCCAAAAACCAACCCTTACCAAACGATTCCCAACTAAAGATATCCACCGGTTTAGGGCCTAACAAAGACCACATCGCCATTTCCATCGCTCCAGTATCAGAGCCAGGAACAATGCCCACTTTGTAACCTTGCGGTAAATTTAGAATTTGCTCTGTTAATCTAATGGCTTCGGCCAATTGGGCCTTGCCAACTTGGCTCCGATGAGAGCGCCCCAAGGTACATTGCTCAAGCTCACTTAATTGATAACCCGGTCGTTTAGCACAAGGACCAGAAGAAAAATTAGGGCATTGGGGTTTCAATAGCGGTTTCATTAATTACCCTTGAGAGTGAATGACATAACTTAAAGCTAAGAGAATAAAAGCAGTATAAGCGAGCAAGGTACGCGGAAAAATGACCTAAGAGCAATTATTTTGGCAAATGACAATTTCGCGATAAAAAAACACCCATCCCCCAAAAATCAGCATAAAAAACGAGTATTAAAGCCATTATTTTCAGATTTACTACGCTAAGCTTACCGCTAAGCATGTTTCGCCACTAGATTCTGCTCTTCTCTTCAACGCCAAAGCTCGTTACTATCAACAGCAGCAAATAACCCCCTTTAAGCGAGCCGACTCTGTCTTCAATACAATTTTGCCCTCGTTGCGCCGAAGCTAAACTGCAAGCCTTTGGCCCCAAGCAATGGCGCTGTAAACACTGTGATTTTTGCTACTTTCATAACACCGCCTCCACGGCAGGTGCTTTGATTCTTTATCAACAAGAATTGCTATTGGTGGAGCGAGCCATCGAGCCTAAAAAAGGACATTGGGATCTTCCTGGAGGGTTCATCGAATATAACGAAAGTCTCGAGCAAGGCCTTGCCAGAGAATTGAAAGAAGAACTCAGCTTAGATGTGCAGCCTGAGCAACTTTCCTATTTTAGCTCCTTCGCCAATCAATACCGCTATCAAAATGTGCTGTATCATACCTGTGATAGCTTTTTTATCTATCACTGCTCTAGCAAACCACAACTCGAAGCCAAGGATGACGTAGCGGCTTGGCAATGGCATTCTCTATCACAATTACCGCTGAATAAGATTGCATTTAGCTCTGTGCAGCAAGGCCTCACAAAACTGCTTCAACAGACAAAACCCTAATGTAACAATATATACATACACATTAATTTGACCTAGCTCTCGCCATCGATTCCTATTTTCACTATGGTTAAACTTCTCAATAATTATCAACTTATAGCGGGAAGCAATAAAAGGTCTCAAGCATGAATACGCAACCTCGCCGCCATTCAATCATTGTTACCGCTTTACTAAGCCTAACTGCGGCGCTTTGTTTAGTTATCTCCTTTACTAGTTTAGCTGAACCCAAAGCGTTAGTGCTCAAACCATTCAAACACTAGCTCGGCTAAACCCAAAGCGCTAGTACTTAAACCATTCAAACAACTGAGCTAAGGCAGTGCCGAATGCGCAGCTTGCCATAAAAGAAATCTTTTTATCTACGATCAATAGGGCCGCTCTAAACACTACGGGGCCAACGAGGGTTGTTATGAATGCCATCAAACCAATCCCGACGATATCGACGTCATTACTCACGAGGCCAAGACTAAGTAATTGTGTATTCTAAAGATTGCGCCAACTGTCACACTTAAGAGGGCGATGAATTTGCCAAGAGTCACCATGCAAAGGCTGGGCAAACTATTAGTACTTTAGATAACTTCCTTGCCGAAGAGTTAGAAGAGGCGCTCACCTTTAATGGCCAATCGCCTGCAGCGGTCAATGGCTGCTAACAATGCCATGGGCCTGATGGTAGGCACCATTAACAAACAAGATTTCGAGGAGCTCCGCCCCACCCTAGCCAAAAAAATATAGTGCGATATACCGGCCAATGATTCTGCAAACTGCCAACATTACCATCAGGGCGATAACTTCAATTTATCTAAACTGCCACAACGAGCCCGTTTAAATCACCACCAAACCGAACGAAGCGGCGAGACTTGTATCGATTACCACCAAGGCTTAACCCACAAACGCATCGTTATAAAGTAAGCCCTTTATCACTTAAAATGCTGAGTCTTGTTAGTTATCACTTCGAAGACTTTTTGGCTTTTTTAGTTTTACTCATCCGACCAGATGTGTTAAAAAAATGTAAACAACTGTTGGGTAAAACTCATGAATCACTATTTCCGATTAATCTTTATGTTTATTCGTCATTGGTTTAGCAGCCAAACGGCTTATGCTCCAACCGGCGACTTCATGATAAAGCTAACCGCCCTACCTTTTGATTGTGATGCCAATATGCACCTCACTAACTCACGCTATTTCAGCTTTGGCGATCTAGGGCGTATAGACATGCTGCTGAAAACTAAGCTGGCAGGCCTCACCCTAAAAAAGGGTTGGCTAGGCGTGGTTAATGCGCAAACCGTTAGCTATATAAGGGCGATTAAACCGCTTAGTAAAATTGAACTGCACAGTAAATTGCTCGGTTGGGATGAGAAGTACTGGTACTTTGAGCACCGCTTCGTTGCCAATAATACCCTTTATGCCAGTATTTTAGTGCGTGGGGTATTTATTAAAGGCAAACAAGTCATTCCAATGCAAGAGTTATTGGCCCTGATAGGCCACAATCAATCTTCTCCTGAGCTCCCTCGACGAGTCATCCATTGGAAAGAGCTACTTTCGATTAAAAAGCAGGAATCCCCTTTTTGACGAGTTACCAAGGCAACTTGGCTTCGATGATAGGGCTCTAAATGATCACTTTAACCAAGGTTTAAAAAAACTAAAACACGGACAAAATACTACTGGATAAACCAGTTATTTTGTTATTCTGAGATTACAATCAATACTAAGCTAATATCTTTAATCGTAAGTAAATATTATCAGGTAATTACTACAATATAAAACTTGCACACAACTAATGATAAAACTATAAGTTATACAATAACAGGCTTACTTGTGAATGAATTGCAGGCAATAATAAGGGCTTATGCCACAAGTTATTTTTTTTAGCTGCTTAATATTTGATGTAAAACAAATCTGTCACAACTTACGGTTACATTCCACTTGAAAGCGTTATCATAAATATACTACTACGCATGAGGAAACAGATAAGATGTCCGAGAACCGCTATTCCCACACTTCTAGTAACCGCCTTGTTAGACGTACCGTTGCTTTAGTGTTAGCAGGAGGGAAAGGAACCCGCTTAAAAGATCTGACCAATAAAATTGCTAAACCCGCAGTCTCTTTTGGCGGAAAGTATCGAATCATCGATTTCACCTTATCAAACTGTGTTAACTCTGGCGTGCGTAATATTGGCGTGCTAACCCAGTACATGGCTCACGATCTAATCATGCATTTACAATCTGGTTGGCAAATTCTAAACCCCACTCTCGATGAACGAGTATCGATTATTCCAGCCCAACAACGCACTGGGGAAAACTGGTATAGAGGCACTGCGGATGCGGTTTACCAAAACCTCGATATTATCGACCATGACCATTACGAACGGGTTCTCATCTTAGGTGGTGATCATATCTACAAGATGGATTATTCACGAATGATCAACTTTCATGCTGAAAATAACGCCGATGTTACCGTAGCCTGCATTCGTAAACCCTTATCTCAAGCCTGCTCTTTTGGTGTAATGGGCTTAGATTCAGAAGGTAGAATTACCGACTTTGAAGAAAAACCTCTTCATCCCAAATCAGATCCCAGCGATCCGGATTTGGCCTTGGTCTCGATGGGTATTTATATCTTTAACATCGATGTATTAGATAAAGAACTCCGCGACGGTTTATTAAAACCCGGTTACTCTCACGACTTTGGTCATAATGTCATCCCGAATATGATTAAAAACCGCAAAGTGTATGGTTATGTTTTTGCCGACAAAGGCCACCCAGGGCAAACAGCTTACTGGCGAGACGTGGGTGACATTGATGAATATTTTTCCGCCAACATGGACTTAGTTAATCCCGACCCAGAATTGGATCTATACGACAGAGAATGGCCGATTATTACCGACCAGAAGCAACGTCCAGGAGCCAAATTTGTGTTTAACGATAACTTACGATGCGGTTACGCCACCGACTCTTTAGTGTGCGCCGGAGTCATTGTTAGCGGCGCCAAAGTCCACCGTTCGTTATTGTCCTTAGATGTTCGAGTAGAAGAACACTCGGAGCTGGAAGAAGTGATAGCCTTAAACAATGCCTGCATTGGTAAAAACTGCAAAATTCGCCGAGCCATTATTGCCGAAGGTTGTGTGGTTCCTGATAATACAGTAATTGGCTATGATGAAGCCGAAGACAAAAAGCGCTTCACCGTTTCGCCTGCTGGGGTGACTTTAGTCTCATGTGAAATGCTTTCGTAAACGACGCATTAGGCTGACAAAGCTACTTTTGTCAGCCTTCATCTTCAACTAGAAGGGTATCATCTTCTACTTTGCAATCCACCAATAACACTAGGTCTTTACTGAGATAGGTACTAAAGGTCTTACACATTTCCTGACTACTGGAATCACGATAGATTTTGGACAAAATCAACTGTTGGGGCTTTACCGTATCCATCGCCACTAATGCATGAAAGTAAGGGCGAAAACTCCAGTTAAAACCAATATATTGATCGTCCTCTTCAATACCACTACTGCTCACTTCAAAGTTTGGCGAAACCTGAGTGCCATCAACGCGGCACAAAAAGTAACGTAATATTCCAGCGGCAGCTAACTGCCTTTCCAAACTTAAGGCATTACCACCATGCTGTAATTGATGTTTTAAAGCCAGCACACTGGATTTAACCGCAACATTATGTTTTATAGTGGCAGAAGTTCGGCTACTTTTACGTTTTAAGTAACTACCAAGCAAGGTTTTCACCTTAGCTTGACTCATCTGCGCCACCAGAAAGTCTGGTTGAGCCTGATAAAACAACCACCCTTGCATATACCTAGCACCACATTCCACACCAAAGTGAAATTCCTGTTCAGTTTCTACACCTTCACAAATCAACTCACAACCGGCACGCTGCACTAATTCTGATATCGACAATACCACGTCGGCCGATAAGCCTCCTCGGGTCGCGTCCTTAAATAGACGCATGTCCAATTTAATAATGTCAGGCTCTAAGGCAATAATTCGATCGATTTGCGAGGCTCCAGCACCAAAGTCATCAATTGCGACCCTTAAACCCGCTCGGTGGTACTCCTTAACCACTCTTTGTAAATTATCTAGGTTACCGCTGGCTTCGGTAATTTCGATAATCACGCGACTAGGGTCAATACCAATTTGCTGAATCATTTCAATAGTTGGGCTACACAAATCACGCCCCAACATATCTACCCAATCTGGGACAATATTTAAACTGAGAAAACCATCCCGCTGACTTTGCGCAAAATGCTGTAGGGCTTGTTTACGTACCGAGCGGTCAACCTCCCGTCGCTCACTCAAACTATATTGAATATCACTAAATAACTCACCAGCACTACGCACTTTCTGCTGATGATTGAGGGTTCTTGCTAAGGTTTCATAGCCCGCAATCTCACCACTAGGCAAATAGATGATCGGCTGATAATGAGGAAAATAATGTAAAGGGTTAAGCGGGTTTTGCTTGGTAGTAAGTAAAGCTTGATCCAACCTAACCACTTTTGAATAGTGATTATCAAACGCCATGATGATAGATGCCTTATAATTTACAACTTATTCCGGGATGTAAATAAGCATAAAATGCACCAACTCTAGATAACGTGGCTAAGTTTTATCATGCGCTTCAATTCTGGCACACAAGAACCACAGTTAGTCCCCGCCTTACAATAGCTACCCACTTGTTCTGCGCTGTTGCAATCGTGCTGTTCAATCACATCACAAATAGTGTGCTCTCTCACCTGATGGCATGAACATACAACCTTACCCAGATCGGGAGCAGGGCTAGTGCCGGACAATACCCCACGCCGAATGTGATCGGACATCGGCCGCTGTAATAGAGACTCTAACCAAGCAGATGAATTGACTTCTCCCTTAGCGGTTACCATATAACTTGCAATCAGCTGCCCTTCCATCACCAAGGCAGAACGATACTGTTGCTTAACAGGGTCTGCAAAATCAATACTTTGCCACTGACCTTGTTGTAACAAAAAAGCCTTTAGTGCCGCGGCTAAAGCTTGAGGACTTTGCTTGTCAGCCAAACGATAGATAAAGCCGTCGTCCAGCTTCTGCTTAACCCAATATTTAGTAGGCAAAGCCTGACATTGCCGTAAAGACAAAGCGCTAGCACTGAGTAATACCGCTTCGCTAGCATAGTCCCATGCTGTTAAATTAACGGCGGTATATTTAGACTCAGGTTGACCTGAAATAGGATCAACTATGCTATTCACCAGTTGGCTAACCACGCCATCGCTGGAAAACTGCTTACTCCAATGGATTGGCATAAACAAGTGACCGCACTTTTGTCCATCATCTAATTTCACTCTTACTTTTAGCTCTCCCTGCAGGCTCTTCACTCTTACCAGCTGGCCATCAGACAAGCCATAATTAGCTGCATCCGCAGGATTCATCTCTAACATCGGTTCACTAATATGGCTGCTTAACTTAGCCGCCAAACCAGTCCTGGTCATGGTATGCCAGTGGTCTCTCACTCGCCCAGTATTCAATAACAAGGGATAATCGCTGCTACAGAGCGAAGCGCTAGCTTGATAACTAACTGCAATCAACTGAGCCTTACCAGAAGCAGTACAAAACTGCCCATCACTAAACAAACGTCGAGAGTCTTGAGGCTGCCCATTCACCGGCCAACGCAATGGCGATAGCTCATCATAATCAGTTTTAGACAGCCCACTCAGGCCGCTAATATCAAACTTACGTTGCTTGGCATCGGCTAGCAAACCCGATAAGGCTGCATGTTCGCTAAAAATCTCTGCCGAAGACTCGTAACTAAAAGCCTCTGCAAAACCCATTTTTTTCGCTACCTGACTAAGCAAATACCAATCTGGCTTAGTATCACCTTGCGGGGTAATAAACGCCCGCTGCCGCGATAGCATACGCTCAGAATTAGTCACCATACCATCTCGTTCGCCCCAACCAGCGGCAGGCAGTAACACATCGGCGAAACGAGTCGTATCCGTTTCCGCGATACAATCAGAAACCACCACCAAGGGGCAAGCTAATAAAGCTTCTCTCACCTTGGCAGACTCAGGCAAACTCACCGCTGGATTTGTTCCCATGATCCAAATAGCCTTGATCTCACCACTGGCAACTTTTGCGAACATATCAACGGCCTTAACCCCAGGACGACGTGCCAAGTTAGGGCTATTCCAAAATGCTTCTAAGGCCGCCAAATGCTCTGGCTGATAATCTAAATGGCCCGCTAATAAATTAGCTAAGGCTCCCACTTCTCGCCCTCCCATGGCATTTGGCTGACCGGTAATCGAAAACGCGCTAGCGCCTAACTTGCCGATTTTGCCTGTGGCTAAGTGACAATTAATAATGGCATTAACTTTGTCTACACCTTGAGCGCTTTGGTTTACGCCTTGGCTAAATACGCTGACACAACGCTCTGTATCGGCAAACATCTGATAAAAGCGCAACATGGCTTCAAGCTCAATACCGCACAACTCAGCCAAATTACCTAATTGAATGGCATCCTGTTTAGCCGAAGCCAAAGCCTCCTCGAGGCCCTCGGTATGTTGTTGCAGGTAATCCTGAGCAAGCTTTCCATGCTCATTTAAATAACTGAATAAGCCATTAAACAAGGCCACATCAGTGCCGCCATTTAACGCTAAATGTAAATCGGCAATATCACAGCTGTCGGTGCGCCGCGGGTCAATAACGACTATTTTTAATTTAGGATTGGCCAATTTGGCACGCTTTAAACGCTGATACACTATTGGATGACACCACGCCAAATTAGAGCCGACTAAGGTGACTAATTCAGCATGCTCTAAATCCTCATAACTACCGGGCACCACATCTTCACCAAAAGCCCGCTTATGCCCTGCCACCGCCGAAGACATACATAAACGAGAATTTGAATCAATATTGGCACTACCTAAAAAACCTTTAATTAGCTTGTTGGCAACGTAATAGTCTTCGGTAAGTAACTGCCCAGATACGTAAAAGGCTACCGAATCAGGGCCATGTTCAGCCAAGGTTTGACTTAAACGCGAAGCCACGTAACTTAAGGCTTTATCTAAAGGCTCCGAATGTCCTTTAATCATCGCATGGCGTAAACGACCGTCATTGATCAGCGTATCCGCCAAAGCCGAGCCTTTCGAGCACAACAAACCGCGATTGGCTGGATGACAGCTATCGCCCCTCACTTCAACCTTTGCATCACCAGTTAGCTTAGCTTCAACTCCACAGCCAGTCCCGCAATAAGGACAGGTGGTTTTAATCCATTGTTGTTGTGACACGTCGTTTACTCCTCGGCATAATCATTAGCGAGTCGCCAATGCACTCGTCTTATGAGAGGACACGTTGCAAGAGATAAACCAAGAAAAAAGGCTAAAAAACCTATTCCTAAAGGAGTAGAAATTGACTGGTTTTTATCGATATTTAGTGAATTTTTTAGGATTTGGCCATAATTACGCACAATTATAGTGCACAACAGCCCAAATTTGGGCTTAGTCTCTTTACCATCTCTGTTAAGCACTAGCTGGCTTATAAGCCAGCCGTCTATACAAACTTAATCAGAGTAATTAAATAACAAACAAGTTTCAGGAAAATTTGCAGCGATAACACGCCTCGCCTAACCCGCTCTTAAGGCCAGCAAGGCGTTAATATCGCTTAAATCAGGATAGGCTTGAAACTCGGCCTGTTTTTTAGAAACAGCCAAAATAGACATTCTATCTGCCAATTCATTACCTTCCAAACCAACATGGCCATTTACATGTAAAATAGGCAAACGTGTTTTTAAAGGTTGATAACGAGCATACATTTGTTGAATCAAGAGTAAGTTTTTTATTTCTCCACTCGGCTTCTTCCAGCCCTTTTTCTTCCAGCCTTCTGCCCACTGAGTCAAACATTGAATAGCATATTGTGAGTCGCATAAAATCACTACCCGCAAGCCTTTTGCTAGCTCCTGCTCGGCCAATATCAAGGCCTGATTAAGTGCATTGAGTTCAGCGGTGTTATTGGTTCCAAGAGACTGGTATAAGCCATACCACAATTCGGCTAGCTGCTCATTTCTATATAAAGCCAAGCCAGAACCTGCCTCTCCGGGGTTAGGTTCACAACCACCATCGGTGTAGATTTTAACCTCAGCCGCCAGTTTAGCGATTTCATCGGCCTGATAGGTTTTTAAGCCGGCCGTTCTTGGGCGTTTAGTGGCCGGCGCTACTTTAGAGCGAACGCCAGCTTTAGCACCAAAGGCGGCTTCGGCCTCGGCTAAACTAGAGAAAGATTTATAGCGAGCGCCGGCAAACTTATCCACTTGACGCTTACAGCTTGGCCAATCTTCAAAGATCCCAGTTTCTCGACCTTGCCACACAACATAATACTTTTTTGCCATTACCCATTACACTCAAAATTAAAACCTCAATATAACCAAGAGGCCATATAAACGAAACCTAACGCACAGAATTGCAACAATTTTAATGCTGAATCAATAAATTACAAAATGCAGCCTGTAAAACATGAAGATACACCGTTACACTTCTAGCCCCAAGCATCAAACTCATTAGCAGTAGTTTAAAGGAAGTAGGGCTTAGTGTTTATAGGCTTACAACAAAAAGCAAACTGGATGTTTGCGCTCTCGTCGATAGTTTTCTTCATTTTGGCAGCGTTAACTATTCAACTGGCGGGCCAATATTTTGTCGGTAGTGAGACGCAAAAGATTGAAGCGGAGTTAAGTAAAAACCTTGCTATTACCCGCGCCAACTTCGAAGCCAGTATTTTTCAAGATACCTACTTAGCCGACAGCCTCGCTACAGTGATCACCCTAGACCAAACCTTGGCCACCAGCCAATGGAAAGTCATTGCCGAAAAACTACTTAACAAAGCACAATTTGTACGCAACATCGGTATCGCGCCCAATAATGTTATCGCCATGGTCTATCCCATAGAAGGCAACGAAAGCGCGCTTGGTTTAGACTACCGCAGCAAACCCAAACAACTGGCCAGTGTTAACAAGGCACGTGAATTGATGGCAGTTTATATCGACGGGCCAATCGACTTGGTTCAAGGGGGACGCGGCCTCATCGCCCGTTACCCTATTTTTTCAGACTACCCCAATAACCAACTCTACTGGGGAGGAGTCAGCGTAGTTATGAACTACGACAAGATGCTAGAAGACAGTGGTTTAAAAACCTTAAGTGGCTTGGATGTCGCGCTACGAAAAGTAGTCAATGGCCAAGCTGGCGACGTTTTTTACGGTACTGCCGCAGTATTTGCTGATGCAGATTTAGAACACACTATTCGCCTTCCCTCTGGGACTTGGTTATTGGCCGCTAAATATAATCTAGAAGGACTTGAGCACATTCAAGAAATTCAACAACTTAGCTGGCTAATTGGCTTACTGGTCGCGCTAGCGGTGTATTTACTGTTGGTTCTGCATTTTCTTCACTATAAGCAAATCCACAAAGCCTCCTTGGTAGATGAACTGACCCAGTTACCTAATCGCCGCTTTGTAATGAACCAACTCACGGAGCTCACCCACAAAAATCAAAGCAAACCGGGATTTGCATTATTAAACATCGACTTGAATGGCTTTAAGAAAGTGAATGATCAAATTGGCCATGATGCTGGCGACCAATTACTTAAGCATGTTTCCAATCAACTGCTAGCCAGCGTGCGCCAATCTGATACAGTGGCGCGTTTTGGCGGCGATGAATTTGTGGTGCTACTAAGAGATGTCACCAGCAACCATAGTGCGAAACGCATCATAGGCAAAATTAAACAGCAAGTAGAGTCACAAGAGCTTAACTGGAAAGGGCAACAAATTGTCGCCTCGTTAAGCATTGGTTTCGCGCTTTACCCTGAACAAGTCAGTAGTATTGAGCAATTGCTCTCTCATGCTGATAAAAACATGTACCAACAAAAAGTCCACCATCAAGCTCAGCAAACAACACATTAAAGGCTGCACAAAGCAGCCTTATAGGCATTTAAAACAAGCTAAAAATGGCCTTTTAACTGCTCAGCTCTGCTTGTATACGCTGAAAAAGTGCATCTTTTAACTCAGCCCGTTGAAGTTTGAGTTGCACCATGGACTCGTCTTCAATGGGTCCCCCTTGTAACTCTAATACGCGAATTTCTTTGTCTAAGGCATTATAACGTTTGGTTTCTTTAGCAAATGTTGGGTCATTACTGACTAAGCTTTTAATGGTATCGAGATGGTCTGGAAACTCATTGGCCAAAGAATGGTCTTCACCTAACATGTTAACTCCTTTCGGTTGGTTCGATAATGTCATTGCAACAATGACCCCTCCCTTAAACCCTAGCAAAGACCGAAGTGACTTGCCGCTCTTAGCCAGCTAAATATTTATATTGCCAAAACCCAATATGCGCCATATCATATATTCGAATTTTCATATATACGCTAAGTTAAATGTTATCGATCTTGTTTCTGTGTACTGCCAATGCTGCACGCTCTCAACTGGCCGAAGCCATTGTCAACCAACGTTATAGCCAGTATTTCTTTGCCTACAGTGCTGGAACCCAAGCCAAAACTGTTGATCCAAGAACACTGCAAGTTTTAACGGAGCATGGTTTATCTTGCCATGGCTTATACAGCAAAAACATTAAACAACTTGAACAAACGCTACTGACAGCGGGCTCCACCAAGATCAACTTTGATTTTGTGATTACTCTGTGTGATATAGCCAAACAGGAATGCGCCTTATTGCCTACTGGCGCAGCCATTCTGCATTGGAATTTAGCCGATCCCGCCGCGCAACTAGGCATGGATTTATTCACAGCAATATTTGCAGAATTAGAGCAACGCCTTGCCGATTTTGTAAAGTACAATCGGCCAAGCAAGTCAGCACTCAGTATTAGCCCCATCGATGTGTTTAAACAGTTTAGTGACAATACTCGCCTACAAATTTTAATGCTGATAGAAGATGAGCAATCTCTTAGCGTCAATCAACTCTGTCACGCCTTAGCGGAAAGCCAGCCCAAAATATCACGCCACTTAGCGCTATTGCGTGAATGCCAATTGTTAACAACCACTCGTCAGGCTCAACAGGTGTTTTATCACCTCAACCCTAAATTGCCTGACTGGGTAGCTACAACGCTCTCTACCACCCGTTTAGCTAATCCCGGATACATTAATCAGCCGCTTGCTCGCATTAGGAAGCAAGCGCTCTCTAAATCAATAATTCATTAAACATTTAAGGTTTTTTATGTCTTCACATCCTATTTACGCCGTTGATGTTAGTGCCCAAGCCCAACTCTTACTAACCCCCTGCCCAGGCACTAAAGAGGCAGATCTTTACAGCTCACTGCAAGAGTTGAGTCATAAAAATAGTCCGGCGCTAATCACACTAATGACCAGCGAAGAACTGGCTGAAAACCAACTTAGCGAGCTCCCCAAACACGCAGTCACCTACGACATGCAATGGTTTCACCTTCCACTTGCCGACGACACAGTACCTGACCAAGCCTGGGAAGAACGCTTCCAAAGTGCACTACCTCGTTTCATACAACTACTGAACAATGGCATGAACTTAAGCATTCACTGTAAAGGTGGCAGTGGCCGTACCGGGCTCGTGGCCGCTCGCATCATGTTAGCGCTAGGCTTTGAACTCGAAGAAGCCATCAGCAAAATTAAAGCGGTACGCCCTAACGCTTTTTCCGTACCAGCCCAACAAGCTTACATTCAGCAATTTGCCAACTAAAGGAGTAAAGCGATGACCATTAAAGTTGGTATCAATGGCTTTGGACGAATTGGCCGTTTAGCGCTACGCGCCGCTTACGATTGGCCAGACTTAAAGTTTGTCATGATCAACGATGTGGCCGGAGACGCCAAAACCTTAGCCCATTTATTGGAATTCGATTCCGTACAAGGGCGTTGGCAACATCAAGTTGAGCATGATGACAACGGTATTATCATCAATCAACAATACATTCGCTGCTTTCAGCAAGGTGACTTAAGCCAGCTAGATTGGTCCGGCTGTGATGTCGTGCTAGACGCCACCGGAGTGCACCGCAGCAAGGACTTGCTTAGCCCTTACATAGCCCAAGGTGTTAAACGAGTGGTGGTTTCCGCCCCAGTTAAAGATCCTGATATTGCCAATATCGTGGTAGGCGTCAACCAGCATATCTTTGAGCCAAATCGCCATGCAATTGTCACCGCCGCCTCATGCACCACCAATTGCTTAGCACCGGTAATCAAGGTAATTCAACAACATTTTGGTATTGAATCAGGCTGCATGACCACCATTCACGACCTCACCAATACTCAAACCATCCTTGATGCACCGCATAAAGATTTACGCCGAGCTCGCGCCTGTGGCATGTCCCTGATCCCCACCACCACAGGTAGTGCCAAAGCGATTTGCGAGATCTTCCCAGAATTAACTGGCAAACTTAATGGCCATGCAGTGCGTGTACCTCTTGCCAATGCTTCGCTCACCGACATGGTATTTAGCTTAGAGCGCGATACCACAGCCGAGGAAGTGAACCACTTACTAAAGCAAGCCAGCGAAAACCAACTCAAAGGCATTCTGGGCTATGAAGAAAAACCGCTAGTATCCATCGACTACAAAGGAGACCAACGTTCTAGCATTATCGATGCGCTATCGACCATGATGATAGGTAAACGAATGCTTAAGTTGTACGCGTGGTACGATAATGAGATGGGCTACGCCACTCGTACCAGTGAGCTAATCCGCTTGGTTGGTGCTGCGGATAAGGATTAGTTAAGTCATGTTCAATGCCCTTCCCGCTAACTTAAAACAATACCTTTTGGTGACTTTCAACTATTGGAATTTCACCATTACCGACGGCGCCCTACGAATGTTAGTAGTGCTGTACTTCCATCAGCTTGGCTATAACGCTTTGGCGATTGCCATGTTGTTCTTGTTTTACGAGTTTTTTGGGGTGGTAACTAACCTGCTTGGAGGCTGGTTGGGAGCTAGGGTAGGTCTAAACCACACTATGAATATCGGTTTAGCGATGCAAATAGTGGCCTTATTAGCCCTAACGCTTCCCAGTCAGTATTTAACTATTCCATTAGTAATGGCTGCTCAGGCTTTGTCAGGCATAGCTAAAGACCTTAATAAGATGAGCGCGAAAAGCTCCATCAAGACGCTAGTTCAATCCGAGCAACAACATAGCTTATACAAGTGGGTCTCCCTGTTAACCGGCTCTAAAAATGCGTTAAAAGGTTTTGGGTTTTTCTTAGGAGGCGCACTGCTCAAACTATTGGGCTTTCAGTTATCCATGTTAGCCATGGCTGGCGTATTGGCCCTAGTACTCATGCTTAGCCTAAAACTGCTGGCCAAAGACTTAGGTAAGGCAAAAACTAAGGCCAAATTTTCGCAACTATTTTCTAAAAGCCGGCAGATCAACGTATTGGCAGCTGCGCGGCTATTTCTGTTCGCCGCACGCGATGTCTGGTTTGTTGTGGCCCTGCCAGTATTTTTAAGTGCCCAGCTAAACTGGGATCATTTACAAACCGGTGGCTTCATGGCGTGTTGGGTGGTGGCCTATGGCGTAGTGCAAGCGTTCGCTCCTGCAATTACAGGGGGAAAGTCCAAACATATTCCCGGACGCAAAGCCGCTTTAGGCTGGGCGCTATTACTGTCTATGGTAACCGGACTACTCGCTTTCGTAGTGCAAGCTCAGTGGCATCTAAGCTACAGCCTAATTATCGGCTTGTTACTGTTTGGTTTCGTATTTGCCATCAATTCTTCATTACATTCTTTTTTAGTAGTGAGCTATGCTAGTGAAGAAGGCGTATCTTTAGATGTGGGCTTCTATTACATGGCCAATGCCATGGGTCGCCTGCTTGGTACCGTGCTTTCTGGCTGGGTTTACCAACAGGCTGGGCTTAGCGCTTGTTTGTGGCTTAGCTTCGCTATGTTAGTAAGCACTAGCGTAATAAGTTTGGCTTTACCCAGCACCAACAAGCTCACTCAGCTAACTAAATAGCAAGGCAGCATTGGGCTTATTTTAAAACGAATAAATTTGCTGTAAACAGACCAACTTTGCTAAGGTTTAGCTTATATTAGATTTGTCATTAGTTGTAAAAACAAGCTCAAATCTGCTTGTTTTTTAGCAACTGCAAAACGAAATAAGGTCAATACCTATGCTTGTAGATGAGTCACCTTTTCAACAAGTCCACGATTTTCCAGTGCAACCTTGGTCTATCAATATAGAAGACTATCAGTTTGAATGCCCCAAACAGCTTTTAACGCTGCTTGGCTACCCCAAACAATCATCCCTCACTCTGTCGCAACTGTTTGCCACCTTTGAAAAGCCACAGCTACAACTGTTACAAAAACATATCCAACAGATGAGAAAAACCAGCGAAATTATCAACCAAACGGTGATTCTAAATGCCTACCAACATCGCTATATTGCAGACATAGAGATTAATTCCGCGAGCGCCAACGGTAAAATCATTAAGGGAACAATTGAGCTAAAACAGTACTTTCTTACCAAACAACAAGAGCTGGAGTTTCTCAATAGCCTGTTTGCCAAATCTAATGAGGGCTTGATGATTGCCGATGCTAAACATCGAATTATCAAAGTGAATCAGGCAATGTGCCAAGAAACCGGCTATGCCGAACATGAGCTATTAAGTCGCCCAGCCTCAATTTTAAAGAGTGGTCGTTATACAGATACCTTCTACCGTAAATTATGGCAGCATATTGATAAGTATAAAGTTTGGTCTGGTGAGTTACTAGCCAAAAGTAAACAAGGGGAAGTGTATACTCACGAAGTTAGACTGCAGCGTGTTGAACTGCCCAATAATGAACATGTATATGTCTCTTCGACTCACCGTTTAGACAGCTATATCGACCTATGGGATGCCGATGACCCCAACCAACCTAGTTCGATCCATATCCCCGAAAAAAATGCCTTTACTAAGAAACTCAACGCTGATTATCAACAATTGGGAAAAAACCAAACCATTGTTTGCATGGTGTTCAATGTATCACTGGCGCAAAAGCTCAGTAACATCACCTTACAGTGGTTAGTTGCCCAGCGCTTTAACCAGCTCAAACATGCCGGCCATTTGGGCATTCTAAGTAACAAAATGTTCGCCGCTTATTGGCTGACGCCAAAGCAAGTTGAAAATGTAGAGCAAATTATTAAACAAACACTGCATACATTAGAAAGTGAAAGAAAGGAACAAGATATTGTGTTATCAGCCAGCATTAATGCTGGTGTTTCGGTGCTACACGTTGATGCGAGCAGCCCAATTCAACTACTTAGTCACGCGACTCAGGCCCTAATTGCTAACAGCCACGGAGACAGCTCTTCACTACACTATTTTGATCGACGCTTATCAAAACGCTTTAGCCGCAAGTCCAGCCTCGCCACCTTGTTAAGAAAAGCTTTAGCGGCTAACCAAGTAGAAGTTTATTACCAGCCAATTGTGGATCTAGAGCAACTTAAAATTGTTAAGTTTGAAGCACTGTGTCGGATCAAGCTCGATACCGAGTTAAGCTATGCCATTCAAGAGTTGATCGACATTGCTGAAGAGTATAAATGGATAGATAAAATAGACGCGCTGGTTACTCAACAAGCCTTAGCTGACTTATCCTTGTTACAAAAACACTTCGACTCGCCGCAGCTGGGTATGGCCATCAACCGCTCAGTGGCTAACGACAGTGTCTCACATTGCTGCTTAGAAGAGACCCTACAAATTTTGGAAAAAAGCTGTGTCGATTTAAGTCTAGTCACCATCGAACTCACCGAATCAGCCTACTTTGATAACTCCTACGTCCATGCCAAATGGTTAGATAAGTTCAAAGAACATAAGATATCCATCGCCTTAGATGACTTTGGCACAGGCTATTCTTCTTTTTCTTATTTACGACAAATACCGGTCAATATTGTCAAAATTGACCGCTCTTTTGTTGCCGGCTTAAAAGAGAATTCCAATGAATATGCGATGATCGATATGCTCTGTAAACTGACCCATAAAATGGGCGGGCAAGTGATTGCGGAAGGAGTAGAAAATCAGCAAGAATTAAACCTATTATCTAGATTAGAGGTTGATAAATTTCAAGGCTATTTATTTGACAAACCTCAGCCGCTGAAGCAACTATTACAAAAAAACACGCTTTACTACCCACATTTGTTAAGCAGTCTTCACCAAGCAGATGAGCTCAATGCTAAATCCATCATGCGCAGAGACTTCCCCAAACTCGACCTTGATGACCAACTAAAAAAAGCTTTAGCCAAATTTGAACGCACGCAAAATCGTTTTCTATTAGTGGTAGAAAAAAGTCACTGCGTTGGCGTATTATATAGAGCCGATCTCAATGCTGTTATTAGCCCCTACCTCAATACTGAAGGCGAGCAACATCGCGACTTAGTCACCCTAAATAAACGGGTGCATCAGGTTATGACCAAAAACCACCTTATAGTAGCCCCTGACACCTCCTTTGAAGAGCTATTTAAACTGTTTGTCGAAGATCCTTATACTGTCGCAATTGTCACCGGGCCTCACGGAGTTTGCTTGGGATTAATTACCCTAGAGGACATGCTAAGGCGACAACTTAACCAGCAAGACAAGCAAAATTAAACAAGGCTCGCTTTACTCGGCCTAAGTCAAGTACACTCTGTCGATTACTATTCAAATTAAGCATTCTTATGGATTATTTAGCAATTAATAAAGCCGCTTGGGACAAACGCGCTGCGCTACATCTTGATACCGAATTCTACGATGTCGCCGGATTTATAAATGGCAAAAGCTCACTGAAAAGCATAGAGCGAGAACTCATAGGTGAGGTTAAAGGCCAAAAGCTACTGCATCTACAGTGCCATTTTGGTTTAGACAGCCTATCTTGGGCCCGCTTAGGAGCCAAAGTGACGGCGGTAGATCTATCCAGCGAAGCCATCAAACAAGCCAAACTATTGGCGGAAAAAACCGGTCTCCAAGCCGAGTTTATCTGCCAAGACGTCTATGCTTACGCCGAACAAAGCCAAGCTCAACACGACTGGGTTTTCGTTTCTTATGGCGCACTGTGCTGGCTGCCAGATATAGAGCGCTGGGCGCAAGTTGTAGCAGCTAACTTAAAATCCGGTGGAAAATTGTGTTTAGTAGAGTTTCACCCTGTTCATGACCTACTTAGCGGTTACGGCTACTTCCATAGAGAACAAGCCGACCTTGACGAAGAAGGCAGTTATACCGAAGTAGAAGGAGATGAAGAAAGCCCCATGCTCACATGGGGACATCCGATCTCCGATGTATTCAACGCTTTGCTCAAGGCGGGCTTAAACATTGAACAACTACACGAATATGACTACAGCCCCTACAACTGCTTTGAAGACCTGAGTCAGCGCGCCGAAGACGAATTTGTATACGAGCATGAACACTACAACTCCCCCTTGGTCTACAGCATAGTGGCTAGCAAAGCTTAAATTAACGAGGTAAGGCCTTAGGCAAATGGCTTAACTGTTCAGTTTCAATTAAGAAGCGTTGTGCAATCAAGGCAACGCTAACTAAAGCCACCAAGCTAAACAACACTATTCCCGACCAACCCCAAGCGCTATAAAACGGCTGCATTAACGCGCCTCCACTAGCCGCACCAATATAGTAAGTAATGGTATACAGCGCTGAAGCACTCGCCTTCGCCTGAGTGGCATGTTGGTTTACCCAAGCACTGGCTTGAGCATGACTCAAAAAGAAGCCCATGGATGAAATAACCATCGCTAGCAAGATCATGGCAAGGTTGTCATATAGGCTAACTAAGCTGGCCAAACCCATTACCGCTAAGCCTAATAAGATACAACGTTTACCTCCGTAACGCTGAGCTATTCGCCCGCTAGAACTGGCAGTAAAGGTGCCGCCTAAATAACTAAGAAACAACAACGAAGTTAAACTGGCTGGTAACGAATAGGGAGCCTCAGCCAAAATAAACGTTAGATAAGAAAACTGATTAATAAACACTCCAAAACCAATTCCTCCCACCAAGTAAGCACAAATTAACTGGGAGTTACGTAAATGCCCATAATAATGCCTCATGCTTTGTGATAAGCGCCAAGGCTGTATCTGAGCTGAGCGCTCAACCGGTAACAACATAAATACCGCAGCCGCCATTACTAAGCTTAATAGTGCCACCACCACAAAAGCCATCTGCCACGAACCGAGTAAATCAGCACACCAACCACCTAACAAGCGCCCACCAATTCCACCTAAGGAATTGGCTGCGATAAAAATACCCACAGCCTTAACCAAGGCACGTGTATCAAGTTGCTCTGCTAAGTAAGCAATCGCTACCGCAGGAACCCCTGCTAGACAAAAGCCTTGAATAAAGCGCAAACCAATCAAGTGATAAAATGAACTAGGGTGAGCAAGACCAATCAACAAACTCAGGCTGGGCACAACAGCAGTCGATAACAGCAGTATTTTACGTCGCCCCAGCGCATCAGACAGTGAGGCGAGCAGCAATAAGCCTACGGCCATGCCTAACATGGCCACCGATAGCATAGCACTGGCGCCCAATGCTGATAGCTGATAGTCCTGCGCAAAAATCGGTAATAAGGGTTGCACTAAATAAAGATTAAAAAACGTCACTAAGGAAGCGGCTGACACGGCACAGGTGACTCGCCAAAAGCCTTTACTGTTTTGTTGGTACGGCATAACAAACTCAAGTAAATAATAATACCTTCATGCTATGCCTAGACTGTAGATAAATAAAATATATTGCTATTATCATAGCTATAACTTTTATTTATACATGCGAATTATCATGGAATTACGTCAACTCCGCCAATTTGTAGCCGTCGCCCAATTAGGTAGCTTCACCGCTGCTGCTAAACAGCTAGGTATTGCTCAACCGGCGATTAGCGCCACCATTAAAAAGTTGGAGCAACAACTATCAATTCGGCTATTGCAACGTAACGAACGTAAAGTCAGCCTCAGCGCTGAAGGTGAGGTGCTCTACCAGCACGCCATCCAGTTACTTAAACAAGCCGAAGACACCGAACAGGCGATGCAGTCCTTAAAGGGCTTAGAAAGTGGTACTGTTACCATTGGCATTCCTAGCATGATGGGCTCGTATTTTTTCCCCCCATTATTAATGGCCTTCAAAAGCCAATACCCCCAACTCAACCTATCGGTGGTTGATGCAGGTACCGAGTTAGTTCGGCAAAAGCTGCTTAATGGAGAGCTTGATTTGGGGATTGTTGTGACTAAGGATGTGCCCGCCGAGTTAGTTTGCGAGCCGATTTATACCGGAGAACTCTTAGCTTGCTGCAGCCAAGACAACCCACTCAGCCAACAAAGCAGTATTAGCCATAGGGAATTTTTAGAACATGAGTTGGTATTATTTAGAGAGGGCTACTTTCACCATAAGGTGATTGAACAAATTAGTCGTGAGCAAAAAATCGTGCCACAAGTATCCTTTCAAACCAATTTGATCCCGTTAATTAAATCTATAGTAGCGCGGGATTTTGGCATTAGTACTTTACTCAGCATGGTGCTGCAACCTGGGGATACTTTGCATTCGCTGAGTTTTGATCCACCTTTTTATTTGGAGCTCGGCTTGGCATGGCGACGTGATGCTTATCTATCACGCGCCAACCAACGTTTCAGGGAATTTGTATTAACTAATTGCCAAGACCGAAGCTAATTAGATCAGGCTGCTAATTTGCTCTTGCGCCTGTTCCATTTGCTCTTTAGCGAACTGCTCACCCATATTTAGGGCTTCCGCATAAACCACTTCCACATCGTTAATGCCCAAAAAGCCGAGCACCAATTTTAAGTAAGGGATTTGGGTATCGCTGGTGCTGTCTTTATGAATACCACCACGGGTAGTCACGATAACAGCTTTGGTGTTTTCAATAAGACCTACCGCACCTTGCTCTGTGTATTTGAAGGTCACCCCTGCACGGGCCACCATATCAATCCAGTTTTTAAGCTGAGTAGGAATAGAGAAATTGTACATTGGCGCAGCCACCACTAATACATCAGCTGCTTTGAGTTCTTCAATCAAGCTGTCTGATAACGCCACAGCCTGTTGTTGTAGCTGAGTAAGCTCATCACTACCACGCAGGGCTAAAGCAATGTCGCCAGTTAGTACTGGAAGCGGCTCTGCGGCTAAGTCACGGCTAGTTACCGTTGCGCCTTGCTGTTTATAGCCTTGCTCAAGCTTCTCAATTAGCGCTGACGAGCTAGAGTAGCCACCTAAAATACTTGATTTAAGCATAAGAACATTTTTCATACGACATGCACCTTTAAACTGATGAACTAATTTTAATGGGCTTAGAATAACAACATTTAATTAGAACAAAAACCACATAAATTAGCATCAACCATTCTATATATTAGAATACTCAACAGTGATTCAACGACTAATAAGCCTAGCCCAATTTCGCTTCGCAACGCCCCAAACTCACTTTAAGCAAGAATATTAAGCCGGATCCTCAAGGAATTGAGCAAAACTTAAACAGTGACACTTAGCAATCAAGCTTAATAATTAAGCCCAGCGGCAAACAACGACTACACTAGGCTTGTGAGTGTAATGGATTCAAAAGCTTGGCATAATCTTTAAACAACATTGTGCTTAGCTCTAAAGAGTCTATAGATAACGGCAGCAATGAAGCCAAGCATCAGGCATTAACTCAACCATCTCTTTTGCTCTTAACTCCAGCCTGTTTTTCATTAATAGCTTAAGGAATCAAGGATGAACCTAGACCATATTTATGCAGTGATGAGCGTTCTCGCTGGCATTATTTTTCTCTATACCCTCATCGCCAAACGTATTGAAAACTCTGTAATATCTGGGCCTATTGTTTATGTCGTCCTAGGTTTACTGTTGGGAGAAAAAGGCTTCGGGATTATCGGGGAGTCAGTTGAAGGTAACGATCTAAGATTATTCGCAGACCTTACTCTCGCGCTAATTTTATTTTCAGATGCTGCCCATTCAAACTTAAGGGTATTAAAAGAGAAAGCGATTTATCCGACAAGAATGTTGCTGATTGGCTTACCAGGAGCAATTATTGTTGGTTTTCTGTTGGCGGTAGTCATATTTGACGTACTCTCGGTAATTGAAGCAGCGATTCTCGCCACCATGTTAGCGGCTACCGATGCGGCCTTAGGCAAGGCAGTAATATCAAATCCTAAGGTTCCTGCTCCGGTGCGTGAGGGTTTGAATGTAGAAAGTGGCCTAAACGATGGCCTTTGTGTACCAATCCTTTTACTGTTGATTTCTATCGCGACCAGCTCTGCCCACGCCGAAGTCGAAGTGGGTCATGCAATCAAGGTCTTTGCCGAAGAACTCGGCATAGGCATGTTCGTTGGCATGTCCTTAGCCTTTGTCGGCGCGAAACTACTCTACTGGAGCGCCAAAAAAGCATGGCTTAGTGAGGTATGGGAGCAACTCACTGTAGGGGCTATAGCTCTATGTAGCTTTGGCTTGGCCCAAACATTACACGGCAGCGGTTATATCGCGGCATTCACCGGCGGCCTACTGTTTGGCCATCTTGTTTCCCACCACACCCATCGCTTAGTTCTCGCCACCGAAAGCATTGCCGAACTGCTTGCGATGTTAACCTGGATGCTTTTCGGGGCTGCTGTGGTTGGCCGTATCTTAGGCTTGTTCTCAGCCAATATGATAATCTACTCATTGCTAAGCCTAAGCGTGGTGCGGATCCTGCCTATCTATCTTTCTTTTAGCAAAACGGATGTACCAGCTAAACATCGATTATTTATGGGCTGGTTTGGCCCTCGAGGACTAGCCAGTATCGTATTTACCATCATAGTCTTAGATGCAGAATTACCCGGCGCAAGATTTATTGCCCTAACGGTCACCTGCACAGTCATCCTAAGCCTGATATTACATGGTGTAAGCGCACGCTTCCTCGCCGAACGCATGGGTAAAGACAAACCAAGCAGCTAATTGTCACTAAAACTTCGAGCAACACTTAGTAATTAAAAGGGAAGTCGCTTTACATGGCGACAACCTTTCTCCTTAGTGAAAACTAATGCTAGCAACATTAACATCGCTATATACTTATAATATCTAGATAATCAGGGATGAAACCGTGGAACAGCAGCCGAAGCAACAAAATGCCTTACAAAAGCGACTCTATGAAATTATTTTTGGCTACAATACCCCCGCCGGAAAACGCTTCGACCTATTACTGATTATTGCCATTATCTCCAGTGTCTGCGCTGTTATTCTTAACTCGGTGAGCCAGTTAGATCAGCGTTACCATCAATGGTTTATTACCACCGAATTAGTCTTCACGGTATTTTTTACCATTGAATACTTAGCCCGCTTATATTGTTCTCCGCAGCCCAAAGAGTATGCCAAGAGCTTTTATGGGGTGGTAGACCTACTGGCGATTCTTCCCACCTATTTGGCCCTGCTCTACCCTGCCGCCCAAGTGATGTTATTGTTCCGCTTACTGCGGATCTTACGAATCTTAAGGGTATTAAAACTGGTGCGTTATGTGAGTGAAGCCAATGTATTGCTACGTTCGCTACTGCTGGCTCGCCGCAAAATTTTAGTTTTCCTATTTTGTATCGTGCTACTCACAACCATCTATGGCGCTTTAATGTATGCCATAGAAGGGCCAGCAAATGGATTTACCAGTATTCCAAAGAGTATTTATTGGGCCATCGTCACCATTACTACTGTGGGTTATGGTGATATTTCACCGGTAACTCCTCTAGGCCAAGCCTTAGCAGCCCTCGTAATGGTAACTGGCTTCGCCATTATCACAGTTCCCACTGGCATCGTTGGCGCAGAGTTGGTTAATGAACTGCGCCGAGAACATAGCCAACGACGCTGTATCCATTGTGAACGCGCAGGCCATGATAGCGACGCAGATTACTGTAAATATTGTGGCGCGAGCATGCATCAGCAGACATAATATGAGCCAATATTTAATCCGGCCAAAACGCTAAAGTGGCGGCTATATTTTTAGTCTAGGAACATCCATATGGTAATTATTGCTGGGCACCGTGGCGCTGCAGGCAGCACTCCAGAAAACACTCTAGCCGGTCTAGACCGAGCTGCCCAACTGGGGTTACGGTGGGTTGAATTTGACACTTTCCTCAGTAAAGACCATCAAGCCATTGTATTTCACGATGAAAACTTGGAGCGCTGTAGTAATGGTCAAGGTAAGGCCGCAGAACACACGCTAGCAGAATTGCAAACCTTAGATGTAGGCTCATGGTTTGCGCCAGCTTTTTCCCAACAACGCCTTCCTAGTCTGCGTGAATATTTGCTTCACGCGAAAAGCTTAAAGATGAAACTCAACCTAGAGCTCAAATACCACCAGCAACCGCGCCAGCAACTGGTAGAAGCGGTGCTTAAAGAAATCGAACATAGTGACTTCCCACTAGACGACTTACTGATTTCCAGCTTCGATCATCAAAGTCTATTATTTTTGTACCATCAGGCACCACAATTTAAGTTGGCGCAGCTTTATGAAGAGATCCCCGACAATTGGCAGCAACAATTACAAGATATTCAAGCAGTGGCTTGCCATGTGGACTACCAACAAACCTCTGTAGAACAGGCTAAACAAATCAAACTGGCGGGTTATCGTTTGTCTACATACACTGTAAATGAGCCCAAAGAGATCACCGCCTTATTGCCATGGCTCGACATGGTAATCAGTGACTTCCCTGAGCGCTTTCTCTAACGCCAAGGCCCCTTAGAATAGCGGGTAATAATTTCGCAGGAAGCGAACCATGACATTAATAAGTTCACTACCGCAGCAGCGGCTAAAAGAGCAAATTCTCGACCAAGTGTTGAATTTCTTGTTGGACGGTGATTGGCAGCAAATAGAAATGCAAAATATTGCCAATCACTGCGGCATCAGTGAACAAGTATTACGAAGCTGCTATCCCACTCTTTCTAGTATCACCACGGCAGTGAATACTCGACTCACCGAAACTTTTATTCAACATTTAGATTTAAGCAGCCGTGAAAATCTCCGTCTTTCGTGGTTAGATAGCCTGGATTCATCTAGCTTTAGTAACATTGTGAGGCTATTTATTGACGCCTCACAACAACAAAGCATTGCTTGGCGGCTGGCCAATGTTGGCTGGACTCAATTTTCTAACTTGGTGGCCAGTAAATTAGGTTACCAAGCAGTAAACCAGGATCTGCCTTGGCTACTGGGCAAGTCCATGCTTAAGTTTATTAATCAGCGTAGCCGCTGCTAAGCGATTCAAATCAAACCTAGGCAATCTTCAGCCAGCAACGAATACACCGCCGCATGACTGGCTCGTCCTAAGTCTAGAACTCGCGCTCTCGCCAAACATTCAAACTGAGCCCCAGCTTTTTCTGCCACCCGCCGACTAGCAAAATTTCGCTCGGCAATCACCAACTCAAGACGGTTCAGCTGCAAAGCGTTAAAGGCATAATCCGCCATTAAGCGTACCGCTTCGGTAGCAATACCCTGTCCACAAGCGCTACTTTTTACCCAATAGCCTAAATTAGCAGTGCGGTAATTCCATTCAATACGATTGATTGCAATAGCGCCCAAAAACTCTCGGCCGCGCGGGGTAAACATGCCCATATCAAAAGCCAAATTTTTCGCCATCGCCGCCTTGCTCAAATTGATCCAAGCCAGGCTCTCTTCCACTGGGTAATCCGTTTTCATCCAGTCTAACCAGCGTTCTGACAATTCGGCACTCTCTCGCACCGCCTGCGCATGTGCGGCTGCATCTTCACTAAGATAGGGGCGAATAGCTACCCGTTGACCCTGCATATTTGGCTCCTAGCTTCCAAGCAGTAAAATATACATCGCAAAACCCAACCACGACAAAACCAGTAGCCCCCAAGGTAAGTAAGCCCCTTTTGCCGAAGCCTCTGGCGCTGAATTAAGCGACTCAGGCTGAACCGCTTGGCGCGATTGTTTCTTACGCTGTTTATCGGCTTCACGCTGTTTGGCCTTTTGCTGCTTCTTATATTGCTCAATACCTTTTTGGATCCCTGCCGAAATTAACTTAGTTTGCTCTTTAGTTTGACCGGGACGCTGATTAGCCTTAGCCAAGGCATCGGCACTGGCTATGGTTTCTTCAGAGGGTTTACTTCTTGTTGCTTTAACCACTGGTTTTCCTATCTATGTTAATAACCAAGATAACTCATCTTAGCTAATCTAAAAGATTGGCTAAAGATAATAAAACTAACTGTTTTTCATCGACTCCGCACTTTGATCATTTTTTTATCTGGCCCTTACCATTACACTAAGTGAATTTTTTTGTTCACAGGGAGATAAAAAAGGATGAACACCCCTCTACTCGGGGCACAAATGCTATTGGTGGCATTTGGCGCTACGACCTTAGTTCCACTACTCACCGGAATCAGCCCCAACCTAGCACTATTGGGTGCAGGTATTGGTACGCTGATATTCCAGTTTTGTACCAAGCGCCAAATTCCGATATTTTTAGGTAGCTCGTTTGCCTTCATTGGTCCCATTATATTGGGAATCCAACAATTTGGCTTACCCGCGACCTTAAGTGGTTTAATGGCAGCCGGGTTCATGTTCATCATCATTAGTGCTGTAGTTAAAAATCGTGGCGTAAAAGTGATTGAACGCTTTCTCCCTCCGGTAGTGGTTGGTCCAGTGATCATGGTCATTGGTTTAGGTCTTGCTCCCGTTGCAGTAAACATGGCTTTAGGTAAAACTGGTGATGGCTCAGCTGTACTCGTTGAACAAGACATTGCCTTGCTGATTTCCTTAGCCGCGCTATTCACCACCATCGTAATATCTATTTTTGCCAAGGGCATGCTTAAACTGATGCCGATTATTTGTGGTGTGGTGGTAGGTTACGTATTAAGCCTGTTTTTTGGTTTAGTCGATTTCACCGCGGTTGCTAATGCAGCTTGGTTTGCGTTACCCGAGTTTGTGACCCCTGAGTTTAACTGGCAGGCTATTTTATTTATTGCCCCTATTGGTTTAATTGTCACCATTGAACACTTTGGCGACATTCTTGCCATCTCTAACGTAACTGGGAAAAACTTCGTTGAAAAACCCGGCATTCACCGCTCGTTATTAGGCGACGGCCTAGCCACGATGACGGCAGCAAGCTTCGGTGCGCCACCAGTGGTCAGCTACGGTGAAGTTACCGGTGCAGTAAGCCTGCTAAAAACTTATAACCCAGTGATCATGACTTGGGCAGCGGTGTTTGCCATTGCCTTGGCCTTCGTCGGTAAAACGGGCGCACTATTGTTGTCAATTCCAGTTCCGGTAATGGGCGGCATTATGTGTTTGCTATTTGGCGCCATTGCCGCAATTGGTTTAAATACCTTGATCAGCAAACAAGTGGATTTAAGCATTCCGCGCAACTTGGTAATTGTATCCGTCACCTTAGTGTTTGGTATTGGTGGCATGGTAGTAGGCATTGGTGAGTTCACCCTTAAGGGCGTTGGCCTTTGTGGTATTCTGGCGATAATTCTTAATATCGTTCTACCACAAGAAGAAATTAAAGCTCAGGCTTAATCGTTGGCTTCGATTGAAATAAGGCGGGATCTACCGCCTTATTTTTTGTACTCTATACCCACAGTAACACCACACAACCGGCGGTGAGCAAAGACATGGTAAGGTTAAAACGTTGTCTAGCAACAGGCGCACTTAACCAACGCGCAATAAACTTGCCGAAACTGACCCAGATAGAGCCAGTCACCGGGTTAACCAAGAAAAAGACTAAAACCAAACCGCCAATAGACTGCCAATAAGCCTCACCGGCCACAGCAAAGCTGGCCACTGCCGATGAGGTCATCATCCACGCCTTAGGATTCAGATATTGAAAAGCCAGCGACTCAAAAAAGCTTAGCGGTTTAACCAGCTGCTGTTGAGCTAATTTACTTTGCTGTAAAATACGCAGTGCTAAGTACAACAAATAAGCACTGCCGACAATTTTTAAACCCCATTGCATAATCGGATATTGCTGAAAAATCCAACTCAAACCGAAAGCCATTAGCAAGATCATGCTGGCGATGCCAACTGGAATACCGACCATTTGTGGCAGAGTCCGTTTATAACCAAAATTAGCCCCAGAAAATGTTAGCAGCATATTATTCGGCCCCGGCGTTCCTGCCATTACCACAGCAAACACCAGCATCGATGAAAATAATGCAATATCCATATCCTTCCCCTTAAAATTGTATCGATACAATTTAACAGAATTAGCAAAAAAACCTCGTTAACCAAGAATTATCACGCTAATATAACCTCAATAAGAGATCAAAAGGTTTATTGTCATGATGACAATTTGGCAAAATTTACATGCGAATGAAAACAAGGCCACGCAAATCGTTGCACAGCTCCGTGAATTACTTGCTCAGCAACAATTGCAGGCCGGTGACAAACTGCCGCCACAGCGCCAACTAGCCGAACACCTCGGTGTTACCGTCGGTACCATTAGTCGAGCTTATGCCCAAGCAGAAAAGCAAGGCTTAATCGAATCCAAAACGGGTAGCGGTAGTTATGTCAAAGCCGCCATCAATTACCAAAAACAATGGGGTAGTCTAAAAAGTAGCCAGCAACATATAGGCTTATGGCAAAACAGCGCCTTTACACAAGCCAGAGCGGTACATTTAATGCCTTTGCTACAAAATTATGCCCAAGCCGGTGCACAGTTAGATCAGCTGTTGGATAACGACCACAGCCAAAACTTACTTAGCCAACGGGAACAAGTCTGCACTTGGTTAAATCAAGACCAGCAGGTATTTCATCCCGAGCAATTGTTTTTCAGCTATGGGGCTCAACATGGGCTTAACCTAAGTTTAATCGCCCTACAACTAGTGGGCGAACGGGTACTTTGTGAAGAGCTATGTTACCCAGGCCTGATTACTCTAGCCAAACAGCTGAACATTGAACTAAAAGGCTTAAGCCTAGATCAGCATGGTATATGTCCAGAAAGCTTATTAAGGCAGATAGAAAAATATCGCCCGCGAGCCATTTACCTCACACCCACTCTACAGAACCCGACCACCGCCATCATGCCCGAGACACGCCGCCAGCAAATCATTGATATTTGTCAGCGACACCAAGTCATCATTATTGAAGATGATGTCTGTGGGCTACTGCCCGACCAACGCCCCCCCACCATGGTAGAGATGGCTCCACAACAGGTGATTTACTTAAATAGCTTTTCTAAAGGGGCTTTCAAGGGCCTGCGCTTCGCCTACCTGCACGTTCCCTCGCACTTACAAACCGCATTTAACAGTGCCATTCGCGGCAGTAGCTGGAACATCAGCCCGCTATTGGTTGATCTTGCCGTACAGTGGATACAGGCAGGTTATGCCGACCAAGCTTTAATCGAGCAACGCCGCTTAATCGGCCAACGAGCGCAATTACTGCACCATCATCTGGCTGGCCTAGATTACGACTACCAAGAGGGTGGGCTACACTGTTGGTTGCGCCTGCCCGCCAGCTGGCGCTGCGCCCAGTTTGTTAATGCGGCGCGCGAGCAAGGTGTTGAACTGGCCTCAGCCGAACATTTTGTGGTGGACAACCAAGCTAGCCCGAACGCGGTGCGGATCTCACTGGGTCAAGCCGACAGCAACCTACAATTGGATCACGCTTTAGCGATTGTCGCTAAACTGTTGAAAAATTCGCCGCTACAAAGCCCACAGATTTTCTAGCGAGGCCGCGTGAATAGACTTGCATCTGCTAGGGTCTCTACCTAGACTAGCGCTGTATTCGCAGCCTAGACTGCGACCTTTGCTACCTATATCGAGAAAAACACTTTGTTAAGCTATCGCCACTCTTATCATGCTGGTAATTTCGCCGACGTACTAAAACACTTAGTGCAGCAACGCATCATTGCCCACCTAACTCAAAAAGATAAACCGCTGTGTTATATCGACACCCACGCAGGTGCCGGGGCCTACAGCCTAAATAGCCCAGAAGCTCAGAAAAAAAGCGAGTTTGAAAACGGCATCGGCAAGTTATGGAATGCCGATGACTTACCCGAACTCGTTAAAAACTATGTCAAGCTAGTCAATCAAATTCACCCAGAAAAGACCCGACAGCATTATCCAGGCTCACCATGGATAGCCAAGATGTTGTTACGTCGCGACGACCGGTTATTCCTCCACGAGCTTCACCCCAGTGAACAAGCACCGCTAAATAGCCTGTTTCAACGTGATCGTCGCGCCAAAATCCGTCAGCAAAATGGTCACCAAGGGCTGATCGAATTGTTGCCACCCAAAGAGCGTCGCGGTTTGGTATTGATAGATCCTTCCTACGAAGTGAAAGACGAATATAAGAGCGTAGTTAACACCCTCAAGGAAGCTTACAAGCGTTTTGCCACAGGCAGCTACGTTCTGTGGTACCCAGTAGTTGACCGCTACCGCATAGACAACTTAGAAAAACAACTAAGTAACAGTGGCATTCGTAATATTCAGCTATTTGAGTTGGGCATTCGTCATGATAGCGAAGAGTTCGGCATGACCGCCAGCGGTATGATAGTGATCAACCCGCCATGGACACTACTCAAAGAAATGCAAACGGTACTGCCCTACTTAGCCGACACCTTGGGTGAAGAAGGCGAAGGTAACTGGCGTGCAGAAGTGTTAGTGGAAGAATAGCCCTAAAGGCAGGCACAGCAGAGCCTGCCTTTAACCAAACCGCTCACTCTTGGGTGACTGACAATTCCCAACTGAGCCAATTCAGGAGTTAACTGTAGTCCACCAACCACTGATTCACCGTGGCTAAAAAGGGCGGCTTAATCGGTCTTCCCGAGTCCACAGGAAAATTAATCGCAGCGGCATCTCCGCTAGCTTTAAAACTTTTCATACCCGCTGCATTAGCCCAATAAAACAAGCCCCAATGAACCAAATCCCATTGTTCATCATAGGGATTATGCTCATAGTCCACGTAATACAACTGCCCCTTGCTCAGTACGAAGTTATCGGGGAAGTAATCAATATTTAAGCCAAGCGGCTTAAGTCGCTTGGCCATTCGGCAGACTTGCAGAACACAACTACTAGGCAACGCCGAGTTAATCACTAAATCGGTGACCAAGTCCCCTTCGATGTATTCTTTTACTAAATAATGTTGTTCCGGATTAGTGTCTAACAGTTTGGGGATGGCGATACCAGATGCTCTAAGTCTGTCATAGGCGGCAACTTCCAGCACCACCTTATTATTGTCACCGAAGTCATAATAAGCACAAGGCTCATCATGCATCAATTTCACCACGTAGTGTTGCCCATTCCCCAATGCTAAATAAGAATAGGCGGACTTACCTTTGCCTAATAAACGCAATAATTCTAGCTCACCTAAGCGACTATTCACTCGTTTACCCACGGCATTACTCACCTGCATTAGCCACTCCTAAGCTTAATGGCTTTATTCTGCGCGAATCAAAAAAAACTCAATTTAGTGACTGAAAATATAAGCTAAAACATCGCTGCCCAATATGATGTGAGCCGGTTAAAGGCGGTTTTTTTGTAGCTCATTTATTCTGTCGTGCACACCCTAGCGACTTTCCACCTTAGCCAACCAACGCTGACTAGCTTCGCTTAAGCCAGAAAAATTCGCTTGATATTGCCAATACCAAGCTAAGTCTAAGAGCTCAACTGCCGCCTCTAATTGGCTAAACCGAGCTTCAGAGAAACCGCTAAGCGCAATTAAATCGGCGCGCTGCTGCGCACTCACCGGGCAACGCTGAGCCACACTGGCAGCATCCCAACCGGGCATCGAAGTCGCAGCATACTCCCAGTCTAATATTAATAACTGTTGTTGTGGGGCCAGCAGCATATTATCTAGATGTAAATCATGATGATTAAAGGCTCGACCTTCTGGCCAAGTTTGAGCCCCAAACCACAGCAAAGCCTGTTGCTTAAATTGCTGCGCCGCTGGATGAGTAATATCTAATAAATAACGTTTTAGATAATGGCGCATATCAAATTCAGGCAAGCCTTTGCCCAAGCTAGGCAGGCTGCCTAACACTTGCAACAGCTGTTGCCACAACTGATGCGAAATTTGGCTTAAATCACTCAGCAGCTGCCCCGGCTGATAACGGTACAACAAAAAATCGCCAGATAAACTGAGCGGATGTTGCTCAATCATCCACGGCTGCCCTTTAAGCTGTTGTAATACAGCCGATTCACGTTGATAATCCAAGCCATAACAAGGCTGTTGTTGATTAAGCCGCAATACCCAAGACTCGCTTCGAGTGAGTAATAGCCATGAATGCTGATGCCCAACGGCAAAACGTTCTGTTTTTAAAATGCTACCTAAGTGCTGTTGTAGGTGCTGAACAAGGCTTGGGGACAGAGCAGTATCGAGCAAAATGGCGTCCAATAGAGTCTCAAATTAATGTTCAAGGAGTGTAAGATGAAAAAATGGCTATGGCTAGCGTGCTGTACCCTCAGTATATTGGGAGCAAGTGCTCAAGCAAACCAGCAACTCACCGTTTATACCTACCAAAGTTTCGTCTCCGATTGGGGGCCAGGACCTGCGCTTAGCAAAACCTTTGAAGCGCAATGTAACTGCAGCATCAACTGGGTAGGTTTAGACGACGGCGTGGCCATTTTGAACCGTTTAAAATTGGAAGGGAAACGTAACCAAGCTGACGTTATCTTAGGCTTAGATACCAACCTTATTGCTGAAACACAAGCCATTGGCGCGGTTCAGGCGCATCAGCTTGAACTCCCCAAGCTAGCCATAGATTGGCAGGATAAGCAGTTTGTTCCTTATGATTATGGCTACTTTGCCTTTATCTACAATACTGACACCTTGCAAAACAAACCAGAATCGATGGAGCAGCTACTCAACGACTTTAATGGCACGGTGCTTTACCAAGATCCACGCACCAGCACCGTAGGCCAAGGTCTATTGCTTTGGCTAAAAGCCTTATATGGTAACGATGCTGACCAAGCTTGGCACAAGCTACAAGAGAAAACCGTTACGGTGACAAAAGGCTGGAGCGAAGCCTATGGCATGTTCTTGAAAGGAGAAGCTGACTTAGTATTAAGTTATACCACCTCTCCGGCTTATCATATGGTGGCCGAGCAAGAACATCGGTATCAGGCTCTGCCTTTTAGTGAAGGCCACATGACTCAAGTTGAAGTGGCGGCGATTAGCGCTACCAGCCAGCAAGTAGAATTAGCGCAGCAGTTTTTAACCTTCTTGCTTAGCCCTGCAGCGCAACAAGTTATTGCCACCAGTAACTGGATGCTGCCGGTTAATCCCAATGCTGAACTGCCGACTGCCTTTTCCAGCTTAATCACCCCTAAGGCCTTAAACATTGAGCAAAACACAGTGAGTCAACAGCGTAAAACTTGGCTTAAAGAATGGCGTAATGCGGTGAGCCAATAGCTGATTATGAAGCGATTCGCCGCCATTGCCGGCTATAGCGCCAGTGCATTTTTAGCACTGGTGGTATTAGCCGCATTCTGGGGATTAGCCGAACAAACTTCCGCCTTAAGCTGGCAAGCCTTTAACGACGTATATTTATGGCGAGTACTACGCTTTAGTCTGTGGCAAGCCTTGTTATCGGCCTTATTGGCTTGTGGCTGCGGCATATTAGTGGCGCGCGCTTGGTTTTACCTACCCAAACGCGCGATTCATTGGCAGCTACGGTTAGCCAATTTGTGTTTTGTTTGCCCAGTAATTTTGGTGGTACTCGGTTGTGTTGGTAGCTTTGGTAATAATGGATTTTTGCAGCATTTAAGTCCATTTTCGTGGAAAATTTATGGTCTTCCCGGCATTTTACTGGCACATAGCTTTCTTAATATGCCCTTAGTGGCACGTTATGCCTATCTGCAATATCAAGCCATTCCTACCAGCTACTGGCGTCAAGGCAAACAATTGGGCTTTAAACCACATCATTACTGGCGTTTGATAGAATGGCCAATGTTACGTAGCCGTATAGCTGGCCTATTTGCCTTGGTCTTACTGTTGTGTTTTGGTAGTTTCACCATTGTACTGGCCTTAGGTGGCGGCCCTAAAAGCACCACCCTCGAAGTGGCCATCTACCAAGCGCTGCGCTATGACTTTGACCCCCTATTTGCCCTACAATGCGCACTGCTGCAATTGCTGATAGCAGCCAGTCTAGGTTGGTTATTACTGGGCCGCGAACAACAAGACAGCATTCGCCACCAACAGAGCCTAAAGCAAACACCCACTCTTAGCGGAGCGGCTCGGGTACAGCATTATCTAATTATATTGGGCTATTATGGCTTCATTCTATCGGTGATAGTGGGCATGTTTAGTCCCTTAAGTGGTCTTAGTTGGCAAGACTTGCCTTGGCAGAAATGGTTAAGCAGTAGCTTAAGCTCGTTGTACATTGCCGGACAAAGCGTGGTTTGGGTAGTGTTGCTAGGCTCGTCATTACTTTGGCAATATGCCAGCAACCTCAGTCTGAATAAAGGCGCGAAACGGCATAAAGGGCAAGAGCTATTGGCTTCAGTCATGTTACTCGCGCCCGCCATGGTTATTACTACTGGACTATTTTTTCTGCTGATGTCGCGTGGCGATATTAGCCGCTATACCGTGCCTTTGGTGGCATTAATTAACGCCTTAATGAGTCTACCGTTTTACATGCGTAGCCTTAAACCATCGCTGAGCGATGCAGTAAAACAATATGCTCGACTCAATCAAAGTTTAGATATGCCCGCTTTCAGCCAATTACGTTTCATTTATTGGCCATTGATGCGCAAGCCCTTAAGCGTGGCTATCAGCCTGTGTATGGTATTATCTCTAGGTGATATGGGCGTTATCGCCCTGATTGGCAGCGTTGATGTCACCACTTTGCCATTGTTACTATTCCAGCAACTTAGTAGCTATCAATATGCTGCAGCTAGTGCGACAGGATTAATTATGTTGCTACTCTGTGGCCTTGTTTTTTTTCTACTCGACATCAGCCTAGGACGACACCATGCTGAGCATTTCTAAGCTACAATGCCAACGCCAACAACATCAGTTTAACTACTCTCTTGAAGTGAAGCCAGGCGAGGTTGTGGCCCTTTTAGGTGCCAGCGGCAGTGGTAAGAGTACCTTATTGGAGTTAGTCGCAGGCTTTATTCCCGCCTCTGCTGGACAGTTAAATTGGCGGGGAGATAACCTACTAGCAAGGCCCATCCACCAGCGCCCAGTCACCAGCTTATTCCAGCAACACAATTTGTTTCATCATTTGTCACTGCAGCAAAATATCGCCTTAGGTGTAAGTAAAAAGCTCACACTAAAGACCGAGCAGCAGCAACAAGTAATGCAAATAGCGCATAACCTAGGTATTGCATCAATACTCGATAAACGCCCCGACCAAGTCTCGGGCGGGCAACAACAACGCGCCGCACTAGCCCGCTGTTTAGTACAAAATCGACCGATTTTATTATTAGACGAACCCTTTAGTGCACTTGACCCAATATTACGCCTAGAGTGTTTAGAATTGGTTAAGCAACTGGCCGAGCAATATCAGTTAGCGGTATTGATGGTGACCCACCAGTGGCAAGATGCCCTGCGCGTGGCGCAGCGAGTCGCCTTTATTGAGCAAGGCCAAACTCAGCAGTTTGCTAGCGTAGAACAGTTACAACAGGCCCCGGCCAACGAGCACATTGCCCATTACCTTGCATGCAGCTAAAGTATATTAAGAAATGGTCGATAAAGACTTAATTGCTGCCATTCACCTTTACTTAGAGCGCGATTATGCAGGTTAATTACAATTTACAAGTCGCATCCTATGAGTCGCCCTACCAGGCACGTCAGCGTATTCAAAATACCGCCCCCCGGCAAACCATTACCCAATTCACTGCGCAAAAACAAATGGCTAACCCCGGTAGCCCGGTGTTTGGTAATAACGATGTTCAACCTGGTATGAGCGCAACACAGTTGCGTGATAGTGATGATGCGAAACAAGCCAATCGCAAACAGATCCGTGAAGCCATGGGTCGCAGTGTTGACCAAGCCGCAACGCATATCCGCTTATATTATCAATACATGGAAGAAAAAGGCCAACGCGGCCCAGCATTACTGGCCAAAGCGTAAGCCCCTGAGTAATAGCACTTTGCTATCCACTTACTCAGGCTTAGTCCGCTAGCGACAAGCTATGTTCTAAACGTCTCGATAACAAACTATCCACGTTATCACCGTCACGAGGATAGCTAGACCAACCAAGATGCAACGCCTCTAGCCCCACCCCCACCAATTGCGCTTGTAACTCGTGACGAAGTTTTTCCACCACCAAATTTACTGAACGAACACTTGTGCCATAGAGTAAAGCCAGTAGTTCGTTATCGTACCATTGACCTACGCTGTCAGAACGGCGCAGCTGTTGCTGCAATACTCTAGCTATGATGGCTGTAACCAAGGAAAAATCACTAGCAACATAGCGAAGACTCAATACCACAAAAGATTCGTAGTTACGCTGGCTCAAACGAATCGCCTGAATCAACAACTGACGAAACAAAGTTGCTGACAACAACCCCGTTTGCGGATCTCGTAGTTGGGTTTCATCGGTAATCACTGGCATAGTTAATGGTAATACACTGGCCAATAGATAAGTCTGCTGCTGGATCTGCATCGGCACGCCATTCAGCCGCAACCATTCATCTTGACTATGACAATAGTGACAAACCAGCACCTGCTGCTGGCGTATACTTTTCGCCAAGGCTTGCTGAAAAGCACTACGACAGCACTTATCAAGCATGCTTAACCATTTATCGAAAGCAACTTGCTGAGCTTGCGTATGTAGCCATGGATAATGCAAGGACACACTGTTATCGCTAACTTGATACAGCCAATAACCACTATCGGGTTCAACTATTCCATGAAAAAAGCTGACTAAATCGAGCTCTGACACTCTTAAATCCTTGTGTTTGATCTTGTTCTGAGTATAGATGGCTGTTCACCAAATCACTTATAACAGCGGCACAAAAAAGGCCGAGCAAGCTCGACCTTTTAGCATTTAATTAGCGCCTTTAGATGAGCTCCAAACTTTGCATCACATTTTTAATGCGCGTTTTTGTAGTATCTGACAATTCAGTAACTGGCAAACGGCACTCTGGCTGACATTTATTTAATAGCGACATCGCATATTTGGCGCCAGCTGGGCTAGGTTCGGCAAACATTACCTGATGTAAGGGGATCAATTTATCTTGGATCTGCCGCGCTTTAGCATAATCACCGTCTAAGGTAGCTTGCTGCATCTGCGCACAAAGCTTAGGTGCCACATTAGCAGTGACCGAAATACACCCTTGTCCACCACTAATATTGTACGATACCGCCGTGGCGTCTTCACCACTTAACCAGCAAAAATCTTGATCGACTAATTGGCGCTCAAACAAGGGACGCGCCAAATCACCGGTGGCATCTTTAACCCCCACAATACGTGGTAGTTGGGCAAGCTTAGCAATGGTTACTGGGCTTAAATCCACCACCGCGCGTGGTGGAATGTTGTATAACACAATAGGGATGTCGGTAGCATCATGCAGCATCTTAAAGTGCTGATATAAGCCTTCTTGATTTGGACGGTTGTAATATCCCGCCACATGCAAGGTGGCATCGGCTCCGGCTTGTTGGGCCGCCTTAGTGTACTCGATAGCTTCGATGGGGTTGTTTGACCCTGCACCGGCAATCACAGGAACTCGTCCCTTGGCCTGTTCCACCACCGCTTTAACCACAGCAATGTGTTCATCATGGGTTAAAGTTGGGCTTTCTCCCGTAGTTCCCACAGGCACAATACCGTGTGTGCCCTGACCAATATGCCACTCAACCAACTCACGAATCGCGGCATAATCCACCTCACCTTCAATAAAGGGAGTTACCAACGCGACTATCGATCCTTTAAACATGCCCGCTCCATCTCTCACTTCAAAAATAAAAAAACCCGGTCACAGTGGCCGGGTTCAAAAATACACTTTCGATTTATTCACACCCAGCCATTAACCACCCGCGTTTAAGTTCGGGCCGTTTATACTTCTTAAGTTTCAACGAAATTAGCTGCATTGATGTCTCAACAAATCAAATTTAGTGCTAGCTAGTTTCCTTAGCTTTCACTAAAAGTCAAGTAAGCTGAAAAATAAATCCGCATATCTTGTGATGAGATAGCCTTTTAGTGGAAAACTTTTTATTATTGCCGCCAATTATTACCAGTAAGCGAACCTTATGAATACAACGCTACACGCCACCAGCCAAGTGCTTGAACGCCATGAAAACTTATTTGAGCAACAACACTTAGTTGTCGCGGGTCAATTGGCCGATGCTTATCCTCTGCAATTGCTGGAGCAAGTCGCGTCGTTACAAATTTGCTGTAATCATTTTGGTCAATACCAGTATTTTTCTGAGCAATCGCATTCTAAGCTAAATTGCCAATTTGCTGCTCAACCTCAGTTACACGAAAACAGCAACGCGTTGTTATTTTTCATGCCTAAAGCCAAACAAGAAGCGGCCTATTTGTTTGCTTGTATTCTGCCGCAGTTGCAGCAAGGTGCGGAAATTTTTGTGGTGGGTGAAAACCGAGGTGGAGTTAAAAGCTGCGAAAAACTGTTGGCCGCCTATGGCCTAAAGCTCAACAAAATAGACAGTGCTAGACGCTGTAGTCTGTACTTTGGCACGCTCAGCCAAACTGTACCGACCTTCCAGCTAGAGCCATGGTTTGAACATTTTCACGTAGCACTACCCGCTAAAACTCTGCAAGTGAAATCGCTACCGGGAGTATTTAATCACGGAAAACTAGACGACGGCAGCCAACTGCTCTTAGAACGGCTACCCGCGATGCATGGCGCTGTGCTCGACTTTGGTTGTGGCGCGGGCATTATTGGTGCAAGCCAAGCGCTGCTCTATCCCATTCAACTCAGTTTACTGGATGTGAGTGCCTACGCCGTGGCTAGTACTCAAGCCACCTTAAAAGAAAACGCTATCGCTGGAACAGTAATTGCTTCAGATGGTTTAAGTGAGGTGAAACAGCGCTTTGACTTTATTGTAAGCAACCCGCCATTTCATGCTGGTATAGCAACTCAGTATGAAACAACCGAGGCCTTTCTCGCTAAAGCGAAGCAACATTTGAATGAGAATGGTGAGTTATGGATAGTGGCCAATAGTTTTCTGCAATATGAAGCTCTGATCAGGCAACACTTCTCACGTTATGAAACAAAGCTCGACAATAAGAAGTTTAAAATCTTGCGTTGTTGCGTATAAAATCATCTTTTTTATTGTGGATTAACAAAAGCCTTAATTGACTATTTACTTCACGAGTGAATATAAGGACACTAGACCAAGCCACTATGAAAACGATTTCAATTTCAACATAACTCAGAGGTAAAGGTCTTATGGCTGGCATTTTAACTATGATACTCGCGGGCGGAGAAGGTACTCGTCTCTATCCGCTGACCGACAGCCGCACCAAGCCTGCGGTCCCCTTTGGCGGAAGTTATCGGCTTATTGACTTCGCCCTGAATAACTTTGTCAATTCAGACTTTCTTAAAATCTACGTACTTACCCAGTTTAAATCTCAATCTCTTAACATCCACCTCCGCCAGGCATGGCACCTTTCAGGCATTATTACCGACCGTTTTATTGATGCGGTTCCAGCACAAATGCGTGTAGGTAAACGTTGGTATGACGGCACAGCCGATGCAATTTACCAAAATGCTCGCTTCATTGAGATTAACGAACCAGAGCATGTGTGTATTTTTGGTAGTGACCACATCTACAAGATGGATGTTCGGCAAATGGTAGATGAGCATCGTCAAAAAGAAGCCGACCTAACAGTGGCTGCCATTAAAGTGCCTAAAGCACAAGCTGACCAATTCGGCATTATTGAGGTGGATGAAGAAGGCCGCATGATCGGCTTTGAAGAAAAACCTAAGGTCAACCCGAAAACCATTCCCGGCGATCCTGACCATGTATTAGCCTCGATGGGCAATTATGTTTTTGAGCGTGAAGTTCTGCTAGCCGCCCTAGAAGCCGACACCGACGACCCAGATTCAAGCCACGACTTTGGTCACGACATCATTCCTAAGCTTTACCCCAAAGGCAATGTATTTGCCTATGATTTCACCAAAAATGAAATTGCAGGCGAATCTGTTAGCGGCTACTGGCGCGATGTAGGAACCATTGATTCTTACTGGGCTGCGCATATGGACCTGTTAGAAGAAGAGCCACCGTTTTCGCTATATAACCCTAAGTTTCCACTACATACCCATTATCCACCGCTCCCTCCCGCCACCTTTAAGGATGTAGGCGACAAAAAAGTGAGTGTTAGCCAGTCTTTGATTTCTGCTGGCAGCTTCATTCTAGGCTCTGAAGTCAATCGCAGCGTATTTGGTTTTAGAAGCCACGTACGTCCCGGCTCAGTGGTGAGTGAATCAATCTTAATCGGTAACTGCCGTATTGGAGAAGGCTGTCATATTCGTCGCGCCATCATTGATAAGAATGCAGAAATAGCCCCTGGCACAATCATCGGAGAGAACTTAGAAGAAGACCGCAAACGCTTTACTGTTTCCCCTGAAGGTATTGTGGTGATTGCTAAAAATGCCAAGGTTGGCTTTTAAGCATAATTTGGCTTGAAAATGAACAAGTAATCACCATAATATGAAAGTCATATAAGGCACCCCTCGGTGCCTTAATCGTTAAGGAGTACTCTGTGACAGCCCATCCTGTCAAGATTCTGTTTCTTGCCTCAGAAGTTGAAAGCCTCGCAAAAACCGGCGGTCTAGCCGATGTTGCCAAAGCGCTTCCGCTTGCACTAAAAGAACATGGCCAAGATGTTAGAATCATCATGCCGTTCTACAAAACTATAAATCGTCACGACGAAGCAGAAAAGCTGCTCGACTTGTGTCTGCATACGGGGAATGATTGCCAAGACATCAACTATGCTGTTTACCAGTTGATGCTCGAAGATGTACCAGTCTACTTAATTCAGCAACACAATTATTTTGAGCGAGACCAGCTTTATAGCGAAGGAGAATTTGCTTACGATGACAATGGTGAACGCTTCACCTTTTTCTCTCGTGCTATCTTCCAAGTCAGCGAAGCCTTAGGCTTTAAGCCCGACATTTTCCATTGTAACGACTGGCACACAGCCCTAGTGCCTTACCTACTCAAACAGAAATATGGCCATCATCCTTTCTTTTGCAACAGTAAGTCAGTGTTATCCATTCATAATGCTGCTTTTCAGGGCATTTTTGAAAAGCATCAATTTCAGCTGCTTGAAGATTTGGCCGACGGTTTGACTGACCAAATACTAGACGGTTATAACTGCATTAATTTACTCAAAGCGGGGATCCGTTTTGCCGATAAAATCAACGCTGTTAGCCCGACCTATGCAGAAGAATTACTGACCCGCTTAGGTTCACATGGTTTATGTGATTACTTTCAACAGCGGCGTAGTGATTTAGTGGGTATTTTAAATGGCTGCGAATATTCTGATTGGGATCCGGCTACCGATAAGTTTATTCCGGTAAACTACTCTAGCAGTGACCTTAGCGGTAAAAGTGTCTGTCGTCAGGCATTGCAAGTAAAAACCGATTTAGCCCAACTAGATGTACCTATTTTTGGAATGGTCTGTCGACTTACCGAGCAAAAAGGTTTTTATTTATTACTCCCCGCCTTAGAGCAATTCCTACGCCACCGAGTGCAAGTTATTATTGTTGGTACTGGTGATAGCGGCATTGTGGCTGAGCTGCAAACTCTGCAACAAAAATGGCCAGATAAACTGCGTTTTATTCATGCCTACAGCAATGAACTCGCTCACTTGGTTGAAGCGGGTGCCGATTTCTTCCTCATGCCATCATTATTTGAGCCTTGTGGCTTAAACCAAATGTACAGCTTAGCTTATGGAACCTTACCCATAGTGCGCGGCGTGGGGGGCTTAAAAGATACGGTTAATGATTATGACGAGCAGCCAGAGCAAGCAACCGGGCACATATTTTATGATCCCGAGCCGGCTGATTTACTGAATATATTACGCCGTGCACTGTTGCTTTATTTAGAACACCCCGAAGAGTTTCAGGCAATGCGCCACCGCGCCATGTTATCGCGCTTTAATTGGCAACAATCGGTATGGCAATACGAAGCCTTGTATAATGAAGCACTAAATGTGAATCCCATCCAACAACCATAACAATTAGCCGCCCTCAAGTGGCGGCTCAGTCTATTCTTATATAAGCTCAATATAGACACCTAGCTAAGGAAATATCAATGCGCTTATCAGAGGAAATTCATAACTTTACTGAGTATCTAGTTGGTGAACAACTACACCATTTAGAAATAACCAAACAGTATGATACCGATACCTTACAAGATTTAAGTTGTTTGGTATTAAATCGGCTTCCGCCTCGCTATATTCGCCATGATGTAGATGTACTTAGCGCTATTAGTGACGAAGAACGAGCCCTGTTAGTGGCAAAAACTAAAATTGCCATAGAAGAAGCCCTGAAGTTTTTAGAGCAAGACCGCCGTCAGCAGTCTAGAGACTAATGAGTAGGAGCCGCCATTTCTAGCTCAATCGCGGTGCACCCCTTAGCACAATAAATACCGGCAGCCTTTGGCTGTCCGGGCAATACCACAAGCAAGGGTTGCTGGCAGTGCTCACAATTACGCACCTTTCCGCCAAGCACCTGCTTTATTAAATTTCGCTGTTGCTGATAAGCCTTAGCGTTACGTTGATTAAACTGTTTAAATTCAGCCACAGATTTTCCTCATAGAGCGATATCAGCTTACTTTAGTGGTTCAATCCATCACTAACAAGTCAAACCATAAAGTCTTATGATTAGCGATTGGATGCCTAAAGCTCGATAAACTATTCCCTGTCCTGCATAAATTGAGGCAGCTCATCGCTAATCTCATACCAACAGGCTTTATTTGCAACAAAGATATGTGCATCAAGGCGAACATCGATATCACTTTCCAAGGTGGCCAAACTAAACTCAATCAAGCTACCGTCATCATTAGCCGGAGCAAAAGTCAAACTCGCACCACATTCACTGCAAAACTGACGCAAGGTGCCATTCTCAGCCCGATATTGTTTCAGCAAATGCTTACCGCTTAACCACCGAAAATTTTCTGTTTTGGCTTCACCATAAGTAGCAAAAGCAGCGCCATGAAACTTACGGCACATACTACAGTGGCAATGAGCTACCTGAGCTTCTAGCTGCGTCACTCGGTAACAAACTTTTCCACATAAGCAACGCCCAGTCATCACTGTCATTATCATTCCTTACTTGTTTCGGCATAAGTTCTTATCTTAGCTATAATAAGCCAGTTTGTTGCATCTGTTAAACTATGCCAAGACAAAGCCCGTTTCATCGTAATACATTCATACTAGCAGGAAGCTATTTCATGTTAAAAATCATCAATAACCAAAGTTTTGCCGATTTCAGCCAACAAGCTAGAAATGCCCCTCGCCAACGTAGTCATCATAATTTACATGAAAGTTTAGACGCCGAAGTACAACGCTTATTTATTGCCACCGAACCCACCACTTATATGCGCCCGCATCGTCATAGTGAAATCCATAAGTGGGAGCTGTTTCTAGTACTTAAAGGCCAGCTTGATTTACTGATTTTCGATGAACAAGGAAAGCTCAGCCAACGCCACAGTCTTTCCCCTGAAACAAATCGCGCAATTGAAATCGCCCCCAACACTTGGCATGGCTATGTATGCATGCAAAGCGGTACCGTGGGCCTAGAAGTTAAACAAGGAGCGTATAGCCCAACGCCAGCAGAAGATTTTGCGCCTTGGTCTCCGGCCGAAGGAAGTGAAGGAGCCGCACAATACCGAGAATGGATGCGTCACGCGCAAGTAGAATAAGCAAACTTACTGTCTTCAGTAGCACGCTATTGTACGGCCTTGCAGGTTTGATAAACTCTCGAGAAATGTTAAGCGCTTATTTCGAAATAAGTAAAAAGCCGCTACTATCAATAACTAATCACAATGACTAAACGGAGTAGTCTATTTCCAATGCGTTATTTGGCATTACTGCTCATCATCGGCTTGTGCCTCAACGCCAATGCCAACACTCCGCCAGAGCAAACAGAACCTGCCCTCAACTATAGTGAACAGTTCCAACTAGATTATTTCTCCGCACTAGTGTTAGATGATAAGAAAGACTGGTTACAGCTAGACTCTGGTGAAGTCATTCAGGGTGAGGTGGAAGAGCTTTATCAAAAAGCATTGTTATTCGACAGTGATGAGTTAGGTGATTTAAAGATCGATATCAAGGATATTCGCCGCCTGCGTACCGCTAAACGCTACCAAGTTAACCTCCGTGGACTTGGTGTCGTGCGAGGACGCTTAATGATTGACGAAGACAAAATCACCATTATTGGTCAGCACACTCATTACAGTAAAAAAATAGATGTTATCTCTGTCTATCAAGTGGCTGAACGGGAAGCCGACCGTTGGCAAAATAAAGCCACGCTAAGCGCCAATATTGCGCGTGGCAATACCAATACCTTAGAGATAAATGCCAAACTACTCAGTGAAAGAAAAACGGCCCTTAGTCGCACCACTATCAACTATTTAGGGGTTATCTCAACCGCGAATAGCGAAACTACTGCGCGAAATCATCGACTAACGGTATCTCATGATTTGTACAAATTTCATGATTGGTTCTTTCGCCCGATTTTAGCTGACTTGTATCAAGCGCCGTTAAAGAACATTCAGCTGCAATCACAACTGGCCTCTCAAGTGGGTTATATCGTACTAGAAGAAAAAGACATTGAATGGGAACTGGCAGTTGGACCATCTTGGCAGCAAACACACTTCACCGAAGTGAACCCAGGAAGCCCATCTAAAGAAAGTAGCTTCGGTGTATCTTTTAGTTCGCGTTTAGAATACACGTTAACCAGTGACATAGCGTTTAATCACGACTATCAAGTGATACTCGCGCCGCGTAAAGTTGGCGGCTATCAGCATCACAACTTATTCAACCTCGCGATTGATATTACTGATGACCTCGATTTAGATATTGATTTTATTTGGGATTACACTCAATCCCCTACTGCTGGCTCAGACGGCATTCCCCCTAAAAACAACGACTATCGCTTAACTTTTGGAGTAGGTTTAGATTTTTAAAATCAAAACTCCGTATAAGCCAATTAAAAAACCAAGCCACAATAACGTTGGCTTGGTTTCTAATAGATAAATTATTGCGCTTTAAATTTACGCCGCCATTCATGTAACAAGGGCTCGGTATAACCACTTGGTTGCTCGGCGCCTTTAAATACCAAGTCTAGAGCGGCCAAGTAAGCACAACTGCTATCGAAGTGACCCGCCATGTTTTGATAAGCGGGATCGCCAGCATTCTGCTTATCCACTAAGGCAGCAATCACCTCAAAGCGTTGTTTTACCAATTGTTCGCTAACAATGCCATGTTTCAGCCAGTTGGCCACATGTTGACTCGAAATCCGCAAAGTAGCGCGGTCTTCCATTAAACCAATACCATTGATATCGGGGACTTTAGAACACCCCACTCCCTGCTCGACCCAACGTACAACATAACCCAAAATACCTTGAATATTATTATCCAACTCGTCGATCAACTGTTGTTCTGTCCAGCTAGTATCACTAGCCAAAGGAGGCGAGAGCAAATCGGCTAAATATTGCTGTTGGCCATCGGCTAGTTGCTCCAACAGTTGCTGTTGAATGCTAGCTACATTCACTTGATGATAATGAATGGCATGCAAGGTAGCGGCTGTAGGAGATGGTACCCAAGCAGTACTTGCTCCGCTTAAGGGGTGCACCTGTTTAGTTTCAAGCATTTCTGCCATCATTTCTGGCATGGCCCACATACCTTTACCAATTTGCGCCTTACCTTTAAGGCCACAATCTAAGCCGACCTGAACATTATTGAGTTCGTAGGCTTTTATCCAAGTACTGTTTTTAATTTCACCCTTAGGTACCATTGGACCAGCCAACATGCTGGTATGAATTTCATCGCCAGTGCGGTCTAAGAAGCCAGTATTAATAAACACTAATCGTTGACGAGCTTCAGCAATACACGCTTTCAAGTTAACGCTGGTGCGACGTTCCTCGTCCATAATGCCCAATTTAATGGTATTAGGACTTAAACCAATGAGCTGCTCTACCGCGGCAAATAAGTTATTGCTGAAAGCGACTTCTTCTGGGCCATGCATTTTCGGCTTAACAATATAAATAGAGCCTTCACGCGAATTTCTAAAAGGGCTGTTCCCCAGTAAGTCATGTTTTGCAATTAAACTGGTAAATACCGCATCTAATAACCCTTCAGGTACTTCGTTACCGTCACTGTCCAAGATTAAGTCACTGGTCATCAGATGACCAACGTTACGAACAAACATTAACGAACGCCCACTGAGGCTAAAACCATGGCCCTGAGCATTTTTATAATGGCGATTAGCTTCTAACTTACGGGTAATTTCACGGCCGTTTTTAGTCAAAGCTTCACAAAGCGTGCCGCGCATCAAACCCAACCAGTTTTGGTATACGGTGACTTTATCTTCAGCATCCACCGCGGCAATTGAGTCTTCGCAGTCCATGATAGTGGTGAGAGCCGATTCCATCACAATGTCTTTAATTGCCGCGCTATCTTGTGCCCCTATTTGATGTTCAGGGTCAAACTGCAGCTCAATATGTAAGCCATGGTGTTGCAGTAAGATGGCACTGGGTTGCTCAGCTTGTCCCTGATAACCAGCAAGGAAAGCCGCATTTTCCAAGGTAGTCTTAGAGCCATCTTTAAGAGTGACCGACAAGCCTCCTTGTAATACGCGGTATTCAGTCGCATCACTATGGCTACCGTGAGCCAATGGACAATATTGGTCTAAAAGCGCTCGACCGTAAGCAATTACAGCCGCACCACGCACCGGGTTATAAGTTGTGCTAGGCGCCATTTCACCGTTCTGTTCAAGCGCGTTGGTGCCGTATAAGGCATCATATAAACTCCCCCAACGCGCATTGGCAGCGTTTAGCGCATAACGGGCATTCATCACTGGCACCACTAATTGCGGGCCGGCTAATAAAGCTAGCTCTCGGTCAACTTTGTCTGTATCTAAGCTAACTTGCTGCGGTTCATCAACAATATAGTTAATATCTCTTAAACATTGCTGGTAAGCCTGTGGCTCAATGGCCTGAGGATTTGATTGATGCCAATCATTAATTTGGCTCTGTAATTGTTTACGTTTAGCTAATAAAGCTTGGTTAGTTGGAATAAATTGATTTAAATACCCTTCTAAACCGGCCCAGAAGCTCTCTTGCTCAACACCACTCTCGGGTAATACTTGTTGATTGATAAATTGGTAAAGCAAAGTAGAAACTTGGTAGTTTTCTAATTGGTGATAGCTTGATGTGGTGACGCTAGATTTACTCATCAATGATTCCCTTACTTTATAGTTATTATGTTTATACGTTAGGCTAGCGCCTAACAATAATTTAGTGTTACCTTAAATTTTTGTCGCGAGCTAAGTTGCCGGAATGCCCCTCTAACCGACTTAGCATCCCATAACACAATGGTGCTTAGCAATTGGCCAAATGTAGTATTGGCAATCATACCTCTGTTAGCAAATTGTTTTCAAACACTTGTTTAATTTTTTTAACAAAACATTAGCCATTTTCTGAAAAAAGCTAATTAGCGCTACAAAAACAAGCACTTATTGGAGAAAAGACTTGTTAACACTTATTTCCCGTTATTCCACCCAACTTCTAGCCACTTGTGTACTACTGGGCTTTGCACTCCCCACTTTAGCTAATGCGCTGTTGCCCTTATTACCCGCAATACTCTTTTTCTTAATGCTGTTTACCATCGTCAGTTTAGATATTAAAACCCTAATCAAAGACTTATCCCAGCGCTCGATATGGTTATACGCCTTATGGCACACCCTTGGGGTAACCGCACTGGTTATGTCGCTACTTTGGTTTCTTCAAGTAGATAGTAGTCTTTATCTGGCTATTGCCGCCAATTGCGCAACCGGATCACTGTTCGCCAGCCCGGCTATAGTTCGCTCAATAGGTTTAGATGCACAACGATGTATGGCCATGACCATCGCTTCAACACTATTAATGCCAATCGTATTATTACTTAATGGTCTGTTGTTTAGCCACTTCAGTGGCACAGAACAACTACAACTCGATATGCAGGTATATAGCCAGCGACTGGCTATTTTTATCATTCTACCCGTGTTTATCAGTGTGCTTGCTCACCAACTAATAAAACAACGCCAAATTGAACGAGCCCTGCTGACGATTCGTCCTATCACCATTGTGTTAGTACTGTTTTTTCCTTTGGGTTTAATGGGAGCATTCCGCGAAACTTATGATGTCAATCCTAACCAAGCTTGGCAGTACTTAGTCATCGCTTTTACAGTTTCAGGCTTGTTATTTGTTAGCAGTTTTCTACTGTATATGAAACAAGGTAAGCAACAAGCATTGATCTCTGCGATCACCGCCACCAATCGTAACGTACTGCTGACTTATAGCATTACAGGTAACTTTCTCGGTATGGAATTCCTTGTCTATATGGGGGCACTTCAACTACCCATTTACTTACTTCCACTATTAGTCAGGCTGGTATACCGCCCCAGTTAGGCTAGACTTAAGTAAAATCAAAGCTACGCTAGCAGAATGATGTCCTTATCAGCACTCACTCAAACTGAAATTGAAACGGCCTTGCAAGTTTTGCCCAAATGGCACTATCAAGCTCAAGCCATTCAACGCCATTACTTGTTTAAAGATTTTGTACAAGCTTTTAAGTTTATGAGTAAAGTAGCCGAGCTCGCCGAACAACAGGCCCACCACCCTGACTGGAGCAATAGCTATAATAAGGTAGAGATACAGTTAACAACCCACC
>QGCX01000015.1_pt1 | contig 83584 bp, 73 predicted proteins | sample 4708031 | NCBI WGS metagenome assembly QGCX01 (sample SAMN08941163, study PRJNA450518) | Sediment metagenome, whole genome shotgun sequencing project. | reverse complement strand
GAATATGAGGCGCAGTTTTAGACTTGAAAATGAACTAGTCGCGTAGATATGCCCCCTTTTAGGGGGCTGTAATTCAAAGCCGCCTTCTAAGAAGGCGGATTTTTACTTTTAGCTTATAAAATTAATTTTTTTCTAATTTTTCTGGTCTGAGCAGTGAACTTGATAAGTTTTGTTTAATAACCACTACTGCGATAGCTTGCTATTTTTCGCCCTTTCAGTACCTACTTTTTTAATTTAAACGTTTGTTTGAAAATATCTTTAAGGCCTTATTAATTAAGACATAAAAAACATATGCCTGTTCCTTTTTATGTTGCTCTTATTTTCTTTACGTTTACGTAAAGGTAAAAGTAAATACTTGGTTAGTTTACCTATACGGTATGATGTAATTTTATTACGTAATTATTGTTCTTTTTTAGACTTATGTCGTAAAGCTAATGTTGCTAAAATGTAGCGCATTTAGAGTTATTACTTTAAAAAAAGCTTTGCTTTTGGTTTTGGTGGTGTTATAAAAAACAGGCTGTTGAAGGGTTTTTAAAACGGTTGTTTAAATGTATTTCGCTTTAATAGGTATGAAAATTGTTTAACACTGTTGGTGTTGGTTTTTGAAAGTCTTGTTACAGATACAAAATAATTACATGCATTGTTTGTGTTCTTTAACCAAGGGCTCAGTGATAAAGCCAGACTAAACAGTCATTAATTGTCGACCAGTAGAGTCAGTTATATTTCAGCTGGTTCTGCGTAGCTAGAAAACGGGGCAGTAGCCACAGCCAATAGCAATAATAATGCTGATATGGAGCCGCTACGTTTGCTCAGTAGACTTTGAAAATAATAAGTAAGCAAAGATGCTGAGCCATATTTTCCAAGTAGTTTGCTTGGTAAGCAGCCAAAGAGCTGGATAAATAACTACGTGAATACGCGATACAACTAGGGTGTATCTAGGAATAGGGTATAAGAGGGATTGAGCATGACATTAACTAGAGAACAACAAATTCAAGCATTAGAGAAAGATTGGGCAGAGAACCCTCGTTGGAAAGGGGTTAAGCGCCCTTACTCTGCAGAAGATGTAGTCAAGTTACGAGGCTCATTTATTCCAGAAAATACTATCGCTCGTCGTGGCGCAGAAAAGCTATGGGCGTTGGTTAATGGGCAGGCTAAAAAAGGTTACGTAAACTGTTTGGGCGCGCTTACCGGTGGTCAAGCTGTCCAGCAAGCGAAAGCGGGGATTGAGGCTATCTATCTGTCTGGTTGGCAAGTAGCTGCAGACAACAACTCTGCCTCTAGCATGTATCCCGACCAATCATTATATCCGGTAGATTCGGTGCCGAAAGTAGTGGAGCGCATTAATAACTCTTTCCAGCGTGCGGATCAAATTCAATGGGCAAATGGCTTGTCGCCAGCCAACGGTGGACTTGACTATTTTCTACCCATCGTAGCTGATGCTGAAGCGGGCTTTGGTGGTGTGCTTAATGCCTTCGAGTTAATGAAAAACATGATTAAAGCCGGCGCAGCGGGGGTGCACTTTGAAGACCAGCTGGCATCGGTTAAGAAATGTGGCCACATGGGCGGCAAAGTATTAGTGCCCACTCAAGAAGCCGTGCAAAAATTGGTTGCAGCGCGTTTCGCTGCTGACGTTGCGGGAGTGCCTACCTTGGTGATTGCTCGTACCGACGCCAATGCTGCAGACTTATTAACTTCTGACGTAGACCCTTATGATGCTGAGTTCGTTGAAGGTGAACGTTCATCGGAAGGCTTTTACAGAGTTCGTGCTGGTATTGATCAGGCGATTAGTCGCGGTTTGGCCTATGCCGAATATGCGGATTTAATTTGGTGTGAAACGGCAACGCCTTGTTTAGAAGAGGCGCGTAAGTTTGCTGAAGCGATTCATGCTAAGCATCCAGGGCAGTTGTTAGCTTACAACTGTTCGCCTTCGTTTAATTGGCGTAAGAACCTAGATGATGAAACGATTGCTAAATTCCAGCAGGAGCTTAGCGATATGGGTTATAAGTATCAGTTCATCACCTTAGCGGGCATTCATAATATGTGGTACAACATGTTCGATCTTGCCCACAACTATGCGCAGGGCGAGGGCATGAAGCATTACGTTAATATGGTTCAGGAGAAGGAGTTTGCCGCAGCCGACCGAGGCTACACCTTTGTGGCTCACCAACAAGAGGTTGGTACTGGATACTTTGACCAAGTGACCAATGTTATCCAAGGCGGTCAATCTTCGGTAACGGCGCTAACCGGTTCTACCGAAGAAGAGCAATTTAGCTAGGCCTTTCCGCCGTTAGTATAATAAAAATAAGCTAAATCGATATCTTTAAGCAGCCTGCGGGCTGCTTTTTTTAAGGCAAAAACTCAAGTCTTAATTAACTGCTCAACTTGCTGCTCAGCGTAGCGAAGCACCTGCGGATAGAGCCTTAGAAAACACTCTTCAAGTGCCGCCTCATGTTGCTCTATATCGCTTAACATGAGTTCCAGCTTTACTGGTCTGCGCAGCCGCCGACTAATGGCCTTCAAGGTATGACTTAGCTGCTTATACTCGCCGTATTGTGCTAACCAATCATGCTGACACATGTGTTCGATGCTATAGGCGGGGCGCCCCTTTAGTGGCGCTTGCTGTAATTGCTGGTAACAATGCTCGATAAATGCGTTTTTGTCTTGTTGGCTGAACCTTGCCCAGTGGCGGCTGAGTAAATAGTCAAAATAAACATCTAAAGCGATCCCTGAGTAGCGGCGTAATGGCGTACTGAAATAGGTAAAGGCGTTCATTTTTGCCAATTGTTGGTCGGTAAAGCTGTCTATTTTTCGATGTAATAAGATCCCCACTTGCCAGTCAGCTGTTAATTTTTGCCAAGTATGCCCTTTGACGAAGTCTCCTAAAAGAGCGCCTGTTATGGAAGTGCCTGTATGCTTGGCAATATGAAAGTGGGCTAAATAGTTCATTACTTAAGCATATCTTATACTGCGAAAACCGCTGTCTTGCGATTACATTAAATTCAGTTGCTGCAAGTAGTGCTTAACACCTTCAATCCAAAATCCTCCATATTCATGAAACAGCGCGTGACCATTAGCCGATGAGCCTAAATCATAAAATTGGAAATCCACTTGGCCACCTGCTTGTTTAAAGCTTTGCACGTAGCTTTCGATTGCGGAATCAGAGTAATAAGGGTCGTTACGGGCGTAGAGGAATAAATGTGGTAACGCATTGTTTTGGCCAGCTTTATTGAATAGCCCTTGATTGCTAGCCAGAGGCGAAGTGATTTGGCACTGTTCTGCCATCCATCCTCCAGAAAAGTTAATGACCCCTTTAAACCATTGGGGGTGTTTGGCTGCATAGACTACAGATAGCAGGCCTCCTCGAGAGTGGCCACTTATAACGATGCTGTCTTGTTTAATCCAGCTTTGCTTGTGAACATAATTCATGGTGGCATCTAAGCTTTGCGAAGCGTAATTGATGCCTGATTCAACGCTGTTGATACTGCAATTGTATGATTCTTTATAGCTTCCTTGTGAGCCACCTCTACCGCGTCGCATTGGTATTAGCAAGGCAATATTGTACTTATTTAAGTAAGCACCAAATCCCCAAGGGTTAATGGTAAGCGTATCGGCTATGATGCCCGGGCCAGTTGAACCGTGGTTAAAAATGACCAGCGGAAAGGGGCCTTTGCCTGCGGGCCTATATAAAGTTGCTTCTAATTGTATTTGCTTGTCCCATAGTAAGCCTTGCTCGGTCATTGGGATCGCGATGGTTTCACCACGCGCAAATGCCTGAGCAGAAAAGCTAATCAGAGCGAAAAAGATTAGCGTGAAGCGATAGATCATGGCTGTTTGTCCTTAAGCAGTTTTGCTGTGAAGTTATTGCTCTGTGTTTACTTGCCCAAAAGTACTACAGCTGTGGCATCTAACACCATGTTGGTAAAAGAAAAAGGGAAAGCCTGTTTATAGGCATACCCAAAAATTAGAGCGTTGACCATTAGCGAAGGTTGGGTATCACAATTTTACAATGTGCTTAGCTTGATGTATGCAATAAAGCCTTTTCTGTCATTATCTTATCACTGTTAAAGTGTATTTTCTTTGCTTCATCTAAGAGGGATAATTTGGTTAAAAGGCAATGGTGAGGTGAAATAGAAGACAAAAAAAATCCAGCGCTAGGCTGGATAAAAAAACATAAGGAATGACTAATACGTGCTACTGCTAAGAATAGCAAGGGCGATTAGTAGCCCCATAAATCGACAAATTCAGTATCGGCTGAACGCGGCACCATAGGATGAGAGCGCCTAACAATTTATGTCTTAATGATAACGTGACCTTGCTCACAAAACAATCCCTTTTTGTAATTTTTTTACTTGGGATGTGTTTTTTTTAATCGTAAGCCAGCATCTATTGTTAGTTATTCAATCGATTGTTGTAAAATTACTTACAAGTCGCTGCCATAAGGTTCCTGTTCAGCCAAGATATCTAATAATGATATGGCGACTCCTACAAAGTCGGTATCGGTGATAATGCCAATCAGTTTCCCATCTTTTACTACCGGTAAGCAGCCAATACGATATTGCTCAATGTGCTTGGCGGCTTGGCCTACGCCCGCTTCTGCATCAACAGTGTGAAGCTTAGTTAGCATAATATCTTCTAGAATTATTTGCTGTTCGTGGGCACGCCGTTGTCGTTGATTCATTTCACTGAGGTTAGAATCTTGCGCGGCTAACAAAGTACGCTCACTGACTAAACCAACTAAATGCTGCTCTTGATCAACGATGGGAAGGTGGCGAATTTTATGCTCTTTACACAATATTAGCGCCTGTTCCAAGGTGGTACTGGCAGAAGCAGTATGGGGATTGCTTGTCATGATGTCTGCTACTTTAATCATAACGGTGCCTCCTATGGTTTGCTTCTTTAAATCTAGTGCTTTTGGTCAAAAAAGGTTTGATAAAAATCAAGCTAATTAGCGGCAGTTTTTAGCGATGTTGATAGTTGTAACCTGCTTATAAAAATGAGCAAAAAAAACGAAATTATTTTGCAAAATGCTAGATCTTCTGCTGCATTTGCAGCGCTTACCTAGCCTATTTAGCTAGTTCTTAAGCGGCACTAAAATAAAGTTTGAAACAAGCGATTGGCATAGTCGTCGGTCATACCTGCAATGTAATCGGCAATCACCCGCGCTTGATTATCGTTTTGCTCTCCGGCTTGTAACCATCGGGTTCGGGTATTGAGTGGCAGTAAGCGTTCCGGATCGCTGGCAAAGGCTTGAAATAGCTCCATAACCACTTGTTGGCCTTTAAAGCGAACCATTTCAATTTCCGGGGTTTGAATGACATAATGCAGTACAAAGTACTTAAGGATGTCTAAGGCTTTGGCCATGGGGGGATCCATACGGGCCTGTAAGTCTAATTGCGGGTCATTAAATTGGTTTTGCGCTTCTAGACTTATTGCAGTGATAAAAGCATTCACCAAGCTACCTATGGCATCCTTTTGATCGTAGTGATGGCGACTGAATAATTTGACTGACAGTTCACCAATTTCATCGGCTAACCAGCATTGTTTTATATCTGCTATTGCTGAGGCCACTTGTTCTTGCCAGTCGTGGCGATTTACAATGCCCATGACGATGGCGTCTTCCAAATCATGTACACCGTAGGCAATATCATCGGCTAGCTCCATGATTGAGCAGTCTAAGGATTTAAAATTGGATTTACGGTGTTTCGATTCGCCCATATTGCGATGGCTAACGAATAACTCTCGATCTTGTTTACTTAAGCTTTCTAAGACCCAGTTGTATAGGCGGTGGTCATCGTTATAGATCCCTTTAGCCGGAGTCCAGTCTGCCACCTTTAGCTGGCGAAAGCTTTTTGCTACAGGTGGCATGGGCTGACGTTGTAGTTGATTAAGTAAGCAGGGGTATTTCATGACCCCAAGTAGAGTTCGTCGACTCAGGTTCATGCCATTGTCACGAGTATAAGGTTCTAGTTTGGTAAGAATGCGAAAGGTTTGGGCGTTACCCTCAAAGCCACCATCGTCGCGCATCATGTAATTAAGGGCCACTTCGCCCCCGTGACCAAACGGTGGATGGCCGATATCATGGGCTAAACATAAGCTTTCTATTAGTGGTAGATCGGGCAGATAGGCTTGTTGGTGGTCATTATTGGCTTGAATATGGCCAACGATGCCGGTACCAATTTGAGCGACTTCTAAGGAATGGGTGAGCCGGGTGCGATAAAAGTCATTATTACCAATGCTAAGCACTTGGGTTTTGTTTTGTAAGCGGCGAAACGCCGCTGAGTGAAGGATCCTCGCTCGGTCACGTTGCCAACCGTTGCGATGGTCGTTACGACGTTGTGGTTGCTCTTCGGCATATCTGGCTGCGCCTGCTTGAGTAGTCAATTCCTTCATTAATATTCCCTAAGTGAGTCTAAGTTATACATTACACTATATTTTTGGCCTTTGCATGGGGGGCGGATAAGGACTCAGCCAAGAAAAAAGGGTGCTAGGCACCCTTGTTTTACAGAAGAATAATTTAGTCGGCTTGTCGATAACCCTCTAAGAAATTACCGATACGACCAATCGCTTCAGTTAAGTCTTCAACTCGGGGGAGGAAGACGATGCGGAAGTGATCAGGACGAGTCCAATTAAAGCCGGTACCTTGTACCACTAGGATTTTTTCTTGCTGTAGTAGGTCTAGAGCAAATTGCTGGTCGTCTTTAATATTGAACTTTTTCACATCCAGTTTCGGAAATAAGTACATAGCACCTTGGGGCTTCACGCAGCTGATGCCGGGAATGTCATTAAGTAATTGCCAAGCAAGATTACGTTGTTCATAAAGGCGGCCCCCAGGGACGATTAACTCGTTAATACTTTGGTAACCCCCTAATGCTGTTTGGATAGCATGCTGTACCGGAACGTTGGCACAAAGCCGCATAGACGCCAGCATGTCTAATCCGTCGATATAATCTTTTGCTCGATGTTTGGGCCCACTAACGAGCATCCAGCCGGAGCGAAAACCACACACTCGGTAAGCCTTAGATAAGCCGTTAAAGGTAAGAGTTAGCACATCTTCTGACAATGTTGATAGCGGAATGTGCTGAGCTTCATCGTAGATGACCTTAGAATAGATTTCGTCGGCAAATAAGATTAACTGGTGTTGCCGAGCTAGCTCGACTAATTCAAGTAATAACTCTTTGCTGTAAACCGCTCCAGTTGGGTTATTGGGGTTAATGACCACCAAGCCCTTGGTTCTTGGTGTGATTTTACTGCGTATATCTTCTATGTCGGGAAACCAGCCAGCTTGTTCATCACACTCATAGTGAACAGGGTTACCACCAGAAAGAGTAACGGCGGCAGTCCATAGGGGGTAGTCGGGGGCCGGCACTAGCATCTCGTCGCCGTTGTTGAGTAGCGCTTGCATGGCCATTACAATCAACTCACTAACGCCATTGCCTAGATAGATATCTTCTAGCGTAGTACTACGCAGGCCCTGTAATTGATAGTGATGCATCACCGCTTTGCGGGCAGAGAATAAGCCTTTAGAATCGCAGTAACCTTGGGCCGTGGGTAAGTTATGAATAACGTCGACTAAGATTTCTTCTGGTGCTTCAAAGTTAAATTCGGCAGTATTACCGATATTAAGTTTAAGTACACGGTGGCCGTCTTCTTCAAGACGTTTAGCTTGTTTTAATACTGGACCGCGAATGTCGTAACATACGTTGTCCAGTTTATGTGACTTCTCTATTTGATACATGATGATATGGGGTCCCTTTACAATAAATGTATTAACTTATTTTTTGTAGATGCTTGCAAGTGTTTACGGTGAGTATTTACGATTTTTCTGGTTTTTTATTTGGTCACCTTCAGCAACCTTTGCCTTTAGTTGGGCAGATTAACCAAACAGGACAAAATTAACAGACTATGTTAGAGCTCAAACACTTAAAAACCCTACAAGCCTTAAGAGAAAGTGGTTCTTTAGTGGTGGCTGCGCAGCGCTTGTGTTTGACTCAGTCAGCCTTATCGCATCAGCTAAAAGAATTAGAACAGCGGATTGGCGCTAAGTTGTTTGTTCGAAAAACCAAACCCGCGCGCTTCACCATGGCGGGATTAAGGGTATTAGAGCTGGCAGACCAAGTTTTAGACCAGGTTCAACATACTGAGCGGGAGCTAGCGCGTTTAGTGGGCGGAGAAGCGGGGCGTTTGCATTTAGCCATAGAATGCCACAGCTGCTTTAACTGGTTAATGCCAGCCATCGATAACTACCGTGGTTTATGGCCAGATGTTGAATTGGACTTTAGTAGCGGTTTTAGTTTCGAGCCTTTGCCGGAGCTGGCTCAAGGGCAGTTAGACTTGGTGATTACTTCTGATCCACAAGCCACCGAAGGTATTGTTTTTTCACCTTTGTTTTCTTATCAGCCGACTTTGGCCTTGAGTCCTAACCATCCTTTGGTAAATAAGCCGGTGATTGAAGCTGAGGACTTTGCTAAGCAGGTATTAATTTCTTACCCAGTAGATAATCATCGTTTAGATTTATTCAACTTATTATTGGATCCTGCGGGGATAGAACCCTTAGCGATTCGTAAGGTAGACATGACCATCATGATGATGCAGTTAGTCTCCAGTGGTCGCGGTGTCGCTGTACTACCTAATTGGGCTCTCACAGAATACGTGAACAAGGGATACATCGTTACGCGTGAATTAGGTGATGGGAACTTGTGGCAGAATCTTTATGCGGCAAGGCACGAAAGTCAGCAGGATAGCCCTTATATTGAGGCCTTTTTAGATATCGCTCGAGAGCATTGTTTTAGCCATCTTGAGGGTATTCGAGCGATTAATGAATCACCGAGTTAGAGCGGGTCGACCGCCAGTAGCTGGTTATCAAACATATTTTTAATCAGCCCAACAAACTCATCAATGAATTGCTGCTGCTGTTGAGTGGGGCTTGACATCCATACTCCAGATAAGACTTGTTCTAGGTCATTCACTATGGCGTCAATCTCGCGGATCACCGTGAAGCGATGTTCGCTATCGAGGTGTTCGTGTTGGCGACACACCAGCATGACACTTTCCGATAACTGTTCAGACACATAATCACATATGGTGAGAGGGTTGTCGTGACTTTGAGTGTGCTCAAACAATGCTAGATTATCTGTTAGAAAGCCTATCAGCTGAATGTAGCCTTCACTGTCAGTTACCATCGTGCCATGTTCCTCTCTTTGTCTTCATATACTTAGTGTATATCGAATAAAGCCGATTACAACAATCCTCCAGTAGATTTGTTAAGCCTTTAGAGGGTTTGTGTGAGTTCGGCTGAATGTAAATACGCTTGATTGCAGTTTGCTGGCAAATATAAACGCGGGTTGGCCCGTTTAAGGTCGCGTAAGTGGTATTCAAGTAAGCGTTTATCTAAGGAGCGAGTGCTCTTGGTTTGCTGCAGCCATTTAACCAAGTTGGGCGTATTTGTTTTAAACGCTTGCTCTAATTCGGCAATCTGTTGTTTGGTTCTAAGCATCTCTTCTACATCAAGCGGTGAGCGTTGTACCAGGTTAATTAAATAGGGGGTGAGTATATGAGCCTGCTTCAGGTAACTATCTTCCATCGGCACCGGTGATAAATTTAATTGCTGTTGGCGCTCTAATTGGCCACAAATGTGGTTGGCCTTAACTAAAGCAACGGTTTGTTGAATGACTTGGTTGGTATCAAAGCCTTCGCCGTACATTTCATGAATACCGGTAATAAGGTCATGTTTTGCTAGGCGCACTTTAGGAAAACTCAGCTGCTTATCGGTGAATAGCCTGACTCGGTTGGGCGCAGCAGAGCGAGGTTCTATTATTGCTAGTTGATGGCCTTTTTGCTGGTAATACAGGTTGGCGATAGCTTGCTGTTGCTGACTAATACTCACGAGTTGACCGCTAATTTGGCAGCCCAGCGCCTTAGGGCTACCACCAATATGGCTAGCGCTGATGTATTGATGAGGATGATCGGGTAGAGCTTGGATTTCACCCAGTTGACGCTGCATTAGGTGAGTGGCGATGGCGGCTCTACAAATAGCGGTTTCACCCATTTCTGGCGGAGTGAATAGTTTCCAGCCAATCAATACTGCAGTTAGTAGCAACGAGCTGCTAGCAATAGCCATTAAAAGCTGGCGGCGAATGATCATGCTGGCCTCATAAGATAACGAAAAATACAGATAGTTAAGTTATCTGTTACTTGCCGAAAAACTAAAGAGATTATTGAAAGTATAGCTCAAGTTATGAAGCTACTACGAAATAGCTTATATAGCAGGGTAACTGCAGGGCGGGAGCATACTTTGATGGATTTATAACCCAAAGAAGACTCTTGCCCTATAATCATCGCTCCAGCCCGCTTTCTTCAGCTTCACTTTTTGGCTCGGCGCACCACAGTCGCACTGCTTGAGTATATTCATCACAAAACGTCTAAACAACGCGATGTTTTCAACGGCACCATCTAAAGTGATACGAGAGCTATCTTCTTTAAAAGCAACATCTAAAACATAATGTTGGCTGTTCTCAATCCGCCAATGCTGGCGAATATAGTGACCCAGAAGTTTGTGATCCGGTGACAAAGAGCTTATGTAGTAAGAGGTATCGACTGTGCCTTTGCCGTTGATCACACGATGGCGTTCCACTGCTATGATGCTTCTTACCGTCGGCCATTTCTCCGCTAAGTCGTCGGGCAATTTGGCCTTTAGCTGAAACACGTATCGCTCTTCGCTGCGACCATGTTTTTTCTCTTTGACTTCGGTGACTATTTTCTCTTTGCCAGCATCAAAAACCGCTTGGAACTGCTCCACAACAGCCGCTCTAAGCTTAGGCTGATTATTTTTAACCTGGACAACAACATGCGCTTGTTTTTCTTTGATTTTTTCTAGTGTTTCACGCTGGCAATGCAGTGCATCAACCGTGACAATGCTGCCCTTTACATTAATAACATCAAGCATTTGGCGAACAATGCTTATCTCGCCATTTTTAGTCTCAGTCGGCTTTTGGCTTAGAACAAGACCACGCTCAGTGTCGTAAGCCGTTACCAACTGCAATGCTGTTTTCTTGTCGTTACGATAGGAGCCTCGCAGTACCTTTCCGTCAAATGCGATAATGGGCTTGTTCTGAGTAGTTCGTTGTTCGTTTATCCAAAGAGCCAAAGCCTCGAGCAAAGATTCCGCAACAACGGAACGCAAGATGCGAGCTATCGTGTGTCTGCGAGGAATGCCATGCTCGAAAGGCCTATATTTTCTTAACCAGTCGAGCTTTTCTTCTCCATAAAATTCAATGTCTTGCCAACCTTCGCATCCCGATGTGATAGCGCTGATCACAAGGAACATAACATCGATAAGGTCGTGTTTCTGGTTGATGTCCGAGCGAGTATCTTCTACAACAGATAAGTGTTCAATAAGGTTCAAAGTGACTATATTTCAGAGGGTTTGGCGCTATTAGATCACATTAGTTAACAAAGTACGATCCCGCCCTGAGGGTAACTGAAAGTGGTGTTAGGTATGAGGATTTTTCGAACGGAAAATAACCAATAAACGGCAATGTGAATTTTCAAATTGTCATTTCATCCATTTGGGTTATTGAGTTTATTATTTTTAAAGCTACCATGCTGCGTTCTTAACAAGGATGTGAGAAAAGTTTTTGAGTGTTTATGATATTAACAATTCAGTCGTGAATTGTTGTTCTCTTCTTTGTAGTATTAATGGGAATACGACAAGTCTTATTCATAGAGTAAAGCACAGTCAGAATCTCGTTAATTTGCTGGAAGATATTTCAATTCAAAGTGGAGTTAAGTTTGTTAACTCAAGTCTAAGGTTCAGGAACCTGAAGCCAGAACATCTACCTTTGGCTTTCAAATCTGATAGCGGTGAATACGCAATATTAGCGAAAATGTCTTCTGAGGAAGCACTTGTTCAGTTTAACAATTCTAAATCACCATCTATTGTTTCCTTAAGTGAATTGAGTTCACTATGGACTGGATACATCGTGTACGAAAAAAAAAGGAGTAAATTCAACTTAAGCTGGTTTATACCTGAATTTGTAAAATACAGAAAACTTCTTTGTGAGGTACTCTTTCTTTCTATTTTTATTCAAATTCTAGCTCTTTTTCTTCCACTTTCTTTTCAGGTTGTTATGGATAAGGTTTTAATTCATAACGCTTTTTCTACTCTAGATGTGTTGGTGGTAACGTTAGCTGTGGTTGGCGTTTTTGAAGTGGTAATAAAAGGGCTTAGAGACTATTTATTTATACATACTACAAATAGGGTGGATATAAATTTAGGGCTCAAGCTTTTTGAACACCTGTTGAGATTGCCAATGTCTTTTTTTAAAAGCCGCCAGGTGGGCGTGATTGTTACTAGGATTAAAGAATTAGATAATATACGAAATTTACTGACTGGAGGTGCTTTAACGCTTTTAGTTGATATCAGTTTTGTTTTTCTATTTATCTTTGTTTTATTTTACCTATCTTCTCCTCTTGCATTGGTAGTCTTATGTCTGCTTCCTATTTATCCCTTACTAGCTTGGTGTACGGCAAAGCCACTTAAACAAAGAATTGAAAAACAGTTCGAATACGGGGCTGTCAATACCGCTTTTTTAACGGAAAGTATCCACGGAAGTGAAACGGCAAAAAGTTTAGCTATAGAACCTATATTTCAAAGAAAATGGGAGTCACAAACTAAAAAGCTTGTTGAAGCCAACTTTTCTATGCAAACACTTCAATCATGTGTGAGTCAATTTGTTAATTTTTTTCAGCGAGTGTCTTCTGTATTAATTATATGGATAGGTTCAACCATGGTAATGAATCTTGAGATGACAATTGGGCAGTTGATTGCTTTTAACATGATTGCTACGCATGTTAATCAGCCAATGGCAAAATTGGTTGAATTATGGCATCAATTTGTACAAACGAAGGTATCAGTTGAAAAATTATCTGATGTACTCAACATACCTAGCGAGTTAGAGGGGCAATACATAGTCCCTGATTCCGATATTATAAAGAAAATTGAATTTAGAGATATAAAGTTTAGATATAACCTAAAATCTCCTCTCGCATTAAATAATGTCAATTTATCTATTTCACTAGGCGAAAATGTTGGTGTTGTGGGGCCGTCTGGCTCTGGTAAGAGCACTCTTACTCGTCTAATTCAAAAGTTATATTCCCCAGAGGAAGGTTTGATTCTGTTAGATGGGCATTCAATACGTAATGTTTCTTCTACTTATATAAGAAAGCAAATAGGCGTAGTTTTGCAAGAAAACTATTTGTTCAACCTGACTGTGCGAGAAAACATTTCGATAAAACAGCCTAGCATCGGATTTGACCGGGTAGTTAAAGCGGCCAAGTTGGCAGGTGCACATGAATTTATCATTAAACTAGCAAATGGATATGACACAGTGATTTCGGAAGGTGGCTGTTCTCTTTCAGGTGGCCAAAAACAACGTATTGCAATAGCTAGGGCATTACTTGGTGAACCTTCAATTTTAATTTTCGATGAAGCAACAAGCGCCCTTGATGACGAAACTCAGCAAATAGCGCAAAAGAATATGGCAAAAATTTGCGAACATAAAACTGTGATAACAGTGGCTCATCGCTTATCCACAATTAAGCAGTGTGATCGAATACTGTATATGGAAAACGGCCGTGTTTTGGAAGAAGGCACTCACGCAGAGCTGCAAGCTTTAAACGGGGCTTATTCAAACTTGTGGAAGATGCAGAGACAAGCTCTAGCAGGTGCCGCATGATTAAAAAAGTAGCAAGCAGCCTTGGCTCAAAGATGAAGCTTCGTCGAACACCCAACTTAGCTAGGGATGACTATGAGTTTTTACCCGCCCATATAGATGTGATTGATAAACCCCCATCTCCAAAAGCGAGGACTATCGCTATGTTAATAACAGCATTTTTGGCTGTCGTATTAATTTGGTCTTTTATTGGTAAGCTTGATATTCATGCCGGAGCACACGGGAAAATAATGGTTTCAAGCCATTCGAAAGTTGTTCAGCCCCTAGAGCAAGGGGAAGTGGCAAAGATACATGTGAAAGATGGCCAATATATTAACAAGGGCGATATTCTCATCGAGTTAAATACTGTCGATATTAAAGCAGAGATAAATCGCTTAACTCAACAGTTGAATAAGCTTACTTTGGATTCACTAAGGTTAAGATCTTTATTAAGTGAAGCGCCTATAGAACACTTTCATTTGCGACTCACTGATAAGAATCAACTTGCCGACATGATGCTTCTACAGCTTAAAAGTGAGCTAGATGAAACCTCTGCCGTTTTGGAGCAGTTAACAGCAGAGAAAGAAGTGAATTTGGCCCAACAAAAAGCTAACCAAAATGACCTAGATTCACTTTTGTCCTTAAAAAGCAACGTTAATATGAGGTTAGATGCTAGGCGCACTCTCGCAAAGAGTAAAGCAATTGCACGTGTTGAATTGCTCGAACAAGAAAAAGAATACCTAGACGTCGAGAGAACAATAAATAGTTTACACGCTCAAGACTTAGTTCTTAAGGCTCAACATAGCAGCATTAATGAGCAAATAGATAGCTTATTGGCTAAGAATAGAAATAAGTATTATCAAGAGCTAAATCAAGTTGAAGTAGAGCAAGAGCAAATTAAGCAAGAATTAGTAAAAGCTTATGAACGTTTACGCCGTAAAACTTTGCGTTCACCCGTGAATGGAATTGTTCAGCAACTGGTTATACATACCGTGGGAGGGGTTGTAGAACCTGCTCAGTCACTTATGGTCATAGTACCTGCAAAAGCCAAGCTTGAAGCTGAAGTAAGCGTACTGAATAAAGATGTTGGATTTGTATTGCCAGGACAGAGTGTGGCTATAAAAGTTGATAGTTTCCCTTTTACTAAGTATGGAACCATAAACGGAGAGGTTTTATATATCTCGAAGGACGCAGTACAAGATGAACAATTAGGGCTGGTGTTCCCTGCCCGTGTAAGCCTATCTAGAGAAGATATTGTAGTCGATAACTCAACGGTAAACCTGTCTGCTGGCATGAGTATTATGGCTGAAATTAAAACGGGTAAGCGCCGAGTTATTGAATATTTACTCAGCCCTTTACTGCAATATCAATCTGAAGCACTGAGAGAGCGATAAAATGACAAGTGCTTTAAAGGGTGATAAAGTCGACTCAGGCTTAGCCTCGTTAGTATTGGCCGCAGAGTATTTTGATACATCGGTAACAGCAAAATCGCTTTCCCATCGACTAGGTTTAGTGCAGGGAGTGGCTAGTGAATTAGACCTATGTAAAAGCGCAAAACATATAGGTTTAAAAGCTCGAGCAGTAAATATCAATATTGCACAGTTGGAACAGCTGCCAACGCCTGTGCTGACTACAATCAATGAGCAGTATCACTTGATTGTCAATGTTTCTAAAAATACTGTAGATATACAGCACCCTACAACCCGAGTTATTATTTGCTTAACTTACAAACAATGGAAAGATCAAAGCCAGCAGCGGGTCATTCTTCTGGGTGTAGATAAGCCTACTGACAATCAAACCGCATCTAAATTTTCTTGGTTTATACCTTCCTTAGTTAAACATGTTAAACAAGCTAAGAACATAATAATTATTTCTTTGTTTATTCAATTAATTGCACTGGTTATTCCATTTCTTTTTCAAAATATTATCGATAAGGTCTTAGTTAGTCGTAGCTTACCCAGTTTACAAGTATTGGCTGTCGCAATGTTAGCCTTAGCACTATTTGAACCTATATTTTCATATCTACGATCTTGGCTATTTTCAAATCTCACTGGTAAATTAACTTCAGATCTAAATAGTAGACTCTATAAACACTTGCTTTCACTTCCCATGAGCTTTTTTGGTAAACAACAAAGTGGTCAGGTTATTGCGCGAGTTAGGGAGATGGACAAGATTCGCCAATTCTTATCCGGTTCTGCACTAAGCCTAGTTTTAGATTTGTTTTTTGTTGGTGTTTTTCTGCTGGTAATGTTTTTCTATTCATCTCGATTAACTGCTGTTGTGTGTATATCATTAGTTATGTATTTTGTTTTTTGGTTGCTTGTTGGGCCAAGCCTAAGAAGACGTGTAAATAATAGCTTTGAATGTTCAGCCGAAAATACAGCTTACTTAAATCAAGCGATCACAGGCATAGAAACCATTAAAACTAATGCAGTTGAACATGGGTTTGTTAAAAAATGGCAGTTAAACTTGGCTCTTGAATTAAAATCTAATTTTAGTGCTCGTATTACCAGTATTTGGGCGCAGCAGGGCGTTGGACTAATTCAAAAATTATCTGCAGCTTTACTATTATGGTTAGGCGTTAAACTAGTCCTATCTGGGGACTTAACCGCAGGGCAGTTAGTGGCTTTTAATATGTTAGCTAGCCAAGTGACTCAACCTATTTTACGTTTATCACAAGTTTGGCAAGAGTTTCAACACTCGCTTATTTCATTAAAGCGTATTGGCGAAATTTTGTCAGAACCTCCAGAAGCGGGTTCTGAGGGTTTAACTTCAAGCCCGCCAGTTAAAGGTGCTATTCGTTTTAATCAAGTACGATTCCGCTATCAAAGCGACGCGCCTGAAGTATTGCGAAATTTGAGCTTTTCTATAGAACCTGGCGAGTTTATTGGCATTACTGGAAGTTCGGGCTCAGGTAAGAGTACATTAACTAAGCTAGTGCAACGTCTATATAGCCCAGACTCTGGAGAAATATATATAGACGGGCAAGACTTGGCCATTTCAGATCCGATTGAACTTCGTCGCAATATGAGCATTGTGCTTCAAGACAATCACCTTTTCTCTGGCTCTATTGCCGACAATATTCGGCAGTGCTGCCCACAGGCAAGCAACTCTGAGGTAGAGCAAGCTGCGAAGCTTGCCGGAGCGCATGAGTTTATATGCGAACTTGAGCAAGGCTATAGCACCCCGTTAACCGAACGTGCAGGCAATTTATCAGGCGGGCAAAGACAACGAATTGCTCTAGCTAGAGCACTCATTACCAATCCCAAAATTCTCATATTAGATGAAGCCACTAGCGCATTAGACTATGAGTCTGAAGCTGCAATTATTAGTCGCCTCCCAGAGATAACCAAAGGGCGAACAGTAATAAGCATTGCCCATCGTTTAAATACTATCCGAAACTGTGATCGAATATTTGTAATTAATGATGGTGAGTTAGTTGAAAGTGGTAGTCACTATCTATTGGCTAATAATTCTTATTTTTATTCAAATTTGTGTATTTCACAGGGTTTAGATTATTAGGTAACAGTTATATGTATTTTGAATTTCCACCTAAGGGCTTTAAAAGAACTTTTTTTTATTTCGGGTGTATTCTTTTTTTAACAATGATGAAGCCATCAACTAGTGGTTTATTTCGAACGGAGGAAAGGTTCGAGCAGCGAGAAACGATTTGTGGAGTATTAGATGATTATTATCATGACCGTGAAAGGGCAAAGATAGCTAGGGGGAGCTCATCTTGGCATTTAGTTCTGTCTGTTGATAAGGTAAAGCATGATTTTAAGATAAACTCTTTTTATGATGATTACTATTTAGAGGGTATTAAAGAAAGTGTTGGAATGAGTACTTGTGTTGAATTTATTCCAGGGCTCTTTGATGCAGGTGGAATGTTTATAACAAATGTGATTGTTTTAGGGGAAAAATATTTCAATGAAAATGAAGTAAAAGAAAGATATCTCTCTCCAATTAGTTATTCCGTGATTGTGACCATGGTTATTTCTGTGGTGGTAATAATATCAACTAATATAAAATTATTTAAGGATAAATAATGTCTAATAAAACGGTGTCCACCGCAGAAGCAGTGGTTAATATACTGGGCGGTAAATCTACAGCTAGTATACAAATAGCTGGTGCTGCAAATAATTATCAAGAAGGAGATCATATTAGGGCTGCTGGTGACTTAGCTGGGGCTCTAGATACCCTATCTCATTTAGCTGGTAAGTCTATACCGGGATTGAAGTATATAGAGATAAATGGGATCATAAATACTTTTTATGAGGATTTAGAGACCTATGGGAAGCCATCAGATAATGTGCTTCTAGATATTATTGGACTAGGTCTTTCCACTGCAGCTTTAACAGCAGCCACACCTGTTTTAGCTATCGCATTTACTGCTGTAGGCGTGAGCTTGGCTGTTTATTCTTTAGTTAGGCCAGAAGGTGGTACTTATTTTTCAGATTTAGTTATTGATAGCTTTGAGTCATTAGAAGGAATATTTAGCTACGACCCTAAACCGGTAGAGTTTATTGTAGACACCTTCCCTAAAGACGGTACTGAAGATAATCGAATTAGACCTGAGGGCATTGAATTTGATGACGCTAATCAGCAGTGCCGTATTTATTCAATTAACGGTGAAGTTATGGCCATTGATACTAGCCGTTTTGAGGTATTTGTAGGCAATGTTAATGCAGAAGGCTTTGTTAGCGAGATACGAGTAAATGGCACTGGTGAAGATAGTGCAAATTCAGTCCTTATGACTTTCGACAGCACTACCGGCTCTATCATTCATTCATATATTACTTATGGTGGTGAACTTGATAACAACATATATGGTGGTAATGGAGGTGATTATTTAGTTGGCGGTGAAGGAAATGACAACCTATCGGGCGGTGATGGTGACGACCAACTATTTGGGGACCAAACAACCCCAACAGGTCAAGGATACACTAATCAACTAGATGGTGGAGCAGGTAATGATATTTTAGTAGGCGGTAACGCCACCGACACCATTGTTGGCGGTGAAGGTGATGACTTACTCACTGGTGGCAAAGGTAACGATTCATTGTACGGCGGTTTAGGTAATGATACTTATTACTATAATTCTGGTGACGGTAACGATGTAATCTTTGATGGTTATGGTGCAAATAAATTAGTTATTAATGGGCAAGAGATTAATGAGCTAAGGCAGACTTCGGTTGGTAGTAGTATTTACAAAGATCAGCAGGGCAATGTTTATTCGTTTTCAGAAGAAGGAATACTCATTGTTTCAATGAGTGATTCCGAGGGAACACTAACCATAGAGAACACCTCTGAAATAGTGAATGACTTCGGACTTGTGTTAAAACAGTTTGAAGAGGAAGTTCCCATTGCAGACGACAGCAATACCTATGTTGTATCTGATGCTGCTCCAATATTTAATATAGTTAATAGTAAGTATTATTTCCAAGCCTACGCCGGTAGAGAACAAATAGCTGATTATCAGTTTGTAAACGATAAACAAATAATTTACGACGCAGCTTTGGCTGTTGGCGTAGCCACCGCGGGTTTTGAAACATTTTATGATACCGTTTTTGAAGGTGGTAACCTAGACGATCTGCTAACAGGTTCTGAACAAAAAGATAAGATCCATGGCATGTATGGTGACGACTACATTTGGGGATTGGGTGGTTTAGATTCGCTATCGGGCTTATCTGGCAGTGATCATATATACGGAGGAGAGGGTAACGATTTCTTATTTGCAAATTGGCGTTCTCAGATATACAACGGAACGCTTACCTTAAAAGAAGATGTTAGCATTTATGAAAGTGACCTTTTTACTGAAAACTTTTTGTACGGCGGTAGTGGTAATGACTTGTTAGCCGGAGAGAATGGCATTGATACTTTAATTGGTGGAACGGGTGAGGATTTGTTGGTTGGTGGAGTTGGTAATGACCTTTTAAATGGTGGTGCGGACAATGATAAAATCTATGGTGATAGTGAAATCATAGAAAAAATTGTTAGTGGATATACTCAAGAAGGGATTTACCAATCAAGTACCAGTTATATCATTGATGAAGTTGAAAGTGACGATAGTGGTACTAATCATGACGATGTGATTAATGGTGGAGAAGGAGATGATAGAATTTGGGGTGAAGTTGGTAATGACGTTATTACAGGCGGAGATGGACTTGACAGAATTTACGGTGACTCTAACTCCTTAGATGGTACCTACCATGGAAATGACCAAATTTTCGCTGGCAATGGCAATGATATTGTAATAGGTGGTGGAGGAGATGACCTTATTTATGGAGAAGCTGGTGATGACTATATTAATGGTGATGAAATAGACGAAAATTTCTCATTTTCTGGTGGTGATACTATTTATGGTGGTTTAGGAAATGATTCTATTCGAGCTATGGGAGGGGACGACACTCTGTATGGGGGAGATGGTACGGGGTTGTTTGCTGATGGAGCGGATATATTAGAAGGTGGAGCCGGAAATGATCATTTATTCGGTGAGCAAGGCCAAGATACTTTAAGGGGCGGTGCCGGTGATGACATTTATTATTATGGTTTAAATGGTGGCTTGGACATTATTGATAACCAAGGAGGCGGAAATGATGGCGTATTGTTCATTGATGGCTTTACCAAAGAGGACCTGTACTTATTGAGGATTGAAGATGATTTAGTTGTTTTGGTTAATGGAACTAATGATCAAGGCGTAGCTGTAAAGTGGCACTTTACTAATGATGACGCTGCTATTTCCTATATTGAGCTAGCAAACGGAGAACAAATAGCGGCTTCTGAGTTTGAAAGTATTATAGCCAATGGTGGCAATATACCCGATGGTGTAACGACAGACCCAGATGGTGGAACCACAGACCCAGATGGTGGGACCACAGACCCAGATGGTGGAGCTCCAAATATAGTACTGGGTAGTACCGGAAACGATCAATTGGTAGGCAGTGTTGGTGACGATATGATTGAAGGTGGGGCTGGAAATGATCACTTAACCGGCGGGCGAGGTAACGATACCTTTGTATTCTCTGCAGGTGACGGACAAGATACTATTAACGCTTTCGATTGGGGGAATGAGCGTAGAGATGTACTCCAGTTTGGTGATGGAATTACCGAAGACCAGCTAGCTTTCAATAAAGTAGGTGAAGATCTAATTATTACTTTTGGTGGGAACCAAGACAAAGTAACAGTCGAAAGTTGGTTTACCAATCGTTATTACGAGCTGCAAGCATTTGAGTTTGCGGACGGGAGTAGCAAAAGCCTGATAGAGCTAACTGAAGCGAATCCTTTAATATCTTTTGGTACCAATGGTGATGATGTTTTGTCGGGCCATGATGGTAGAGATGTATTGACTGGTAGTCAGGGAGCCGACGATATTACTGCTGGTGAAGGCGATGATTGGCTTGAAGGTGGAGAAGGAAATGACAGGCTTACAGGTGGCCGTGGCAGTGATACCTACCTTTTCTCTAAAGGCGATGGTCAGGATATTATTAACGCTTATGACTGGAGTAATGGGCGCCACGATGTATTGCAATTTGGTGAGGGAATAACTGAAGATCAACTTTCATTTGAGAAAAATGGTGAAAACTTAGTTATTTCTTTGAATGGAAGCGAAGATAAAATTATCGTTGAAAATTGGTACTTAAATAGCTATTACAACTTGCAAGAGTTTATTTTTGATGATGGCGTAAGTAGAGATATTAATGATTTTAATGTCTCAGAAGGAAGCGCTAATGCCGCTAATACTCTTATTGACGCGATGGCTAGTTTTGACTCAAACAGTATGGGGGAAGCGGTTGGTTCAACAATTAGTAGTGAGCCTTTGACGCCAATATTAACAACGACTACTGCAAATATATAGTGTGATGCCCGAGAGGTCTAAGCCTCTCGATTGTTCTTCACTGTGTTGCTTTCTTCATGAAATAGTCTTTGGTAAAGGTGAAGCATTGCCTCTAGCAGGCTAGGTAGGGCACATGACTTCGCTAAATCTGCAATTAGGCAATTTGCCGTTTGAAGGGGGGCTGCTCGGCTAGTTCTATGGTGCCTTTGGGTTTGCTACAACAACTAAGAATTTGCCCCTTAGGGATATTGGCTAAAGGCGCATGCCGGTATTCGACTTCGCCTTTTAATAAGGTGGTGCGGCAGGCACCGCAAACCCCTTCTCGGCAGTGGTATTCAGGCGTAAAGCCCGCTTGCTCATAGGCTTCTAGAATGCTTTTGTGGTGGCTATCTACCACCACTTCTATCCCGCCAGCAATTACCCGGCCTTCGTTATTGGACATTACAGCTCGAAATCCTCGAAATCATCAATGTCGATGTTAGCATCGATTTGCCCTACTAAGTAAGAGCTGATCTCTGCTTCTTGTGGCGCGACTTGCACATTATCAGACACTAGCCAAGAGTTAATCCATGGGATCGGGTTACTGTGGTCTTCAAAGCAAGGGTGTAGACCCACCGCTTGCATGCGGGTATTGGTGATGTATTCCACGTATTGGCAAAGAATGTCTTCGTTTAGACCAATCATGGAGCCGTCTTTAAATAGGTATTTAGCCCATTCTTTTTCTTGCTCGGCGGCATCGGTGAACATACGCCAGGCTTGCGCTTCACATTCGGCGGCGACTTCGGCCATTTCTGGGTCATCTTTGCCTTCACGCATCAGGTTAATCATGTGTTGAGTGCCGGTAAGATGCAGGGCTTCGTCTCGGGCAATTAGCTTGATGATTTTGGCATTGCCTTCCATCAGCTCACGCTCGGCAAAGGCGAAGGAGCAGGCAAAACTCACATAGAAACGAATCGCTTCTAGCACGTTAACCGACATTAGGCACAGATAGAGCTTTTTCTTCAGCTCTCGCAAGGTGATGTTATGTAGCTTGCCGTTGATCTCGTGTTGGCCTTCACCATGAATATGGTAGATAGAGGTGGCTTCAATTAAATCATCGTAATAAACCGCGATGTCTTTGGCGCGTTTGATGATCTCTTGGTTTTCCATGATATCGTCAAATACCGCCGCAGGATTACCCATTACGTTACGAATAATATGAGTATAGGAGCGTGAGTGAATGGTTTCGCTGAACGACCAAGTTTCGATCCAAGTTTCTAGCTCGGGTAGGCTCACTAAGGGTAATAGTGCCACATTGGGTGAACGACCTTGAATACTGTCTAATAGCGTCTGGTATTTTAAGTTACTAATAAAAATATGCTGCTCATGCGGCGGCAATTTATTGTAATCGATGCGATCTCGGCTTACGTCTACTTCTTCTGGGCGCCAGAAAAAAGACAGTTGTTTTTCGATTAATTTTTCAAAAATTTCATGACGTTGCTGGTCATATCGGGCCACGTTTACCGGCTGACCAAAAAACATCGGTTCTTTAGTGGCGTCGTTGGCATTTTGAGTAAAAATTGAGTAGCTCATCTACATTTTTCCTAAAAATTCATTGTGCGCAGCTGCGCGTAAACATGACTTAAATCTTACAAGCACCGCCAGCGCAATCATCATCTTCGGTGATAACTACGGTTTTACTGTCGTTGTACTGGTCACTCGCTCCGTCACGGGTATTGTGATAGTACAGAGTTTTCACTCCGTATTTGTAGGCGGTAAGCAAATCCCCTAACAGTGTTTTCATTGGAACACGGTTGCTGGGGAAGCGGCTAGGATCGTAATTGGTATTTGCTGAGATACTTTGGTCAACGAATTTCTGCATTAACCCTACTACTTGCAAGTAACCACTGTTATTCGGGATATCCCATAACAGTTCGTAGTTATCTTTTAAGCGGTCAAATTCTGGCACCACTTGTTTAAGAATGCCGTCTTTGCTGGCTTTAACGCTAATAAAGCCGCGCGGAGGTTCAATTCCATTGGTGGCATTAGAAATCTGACTAGAGGTTTCTGAAGGCATCAAAGCCGACAAGGTTGAGTTACGTAAACCGTGAGTCACAATTTCTTGGCGTAGTTCTTCCCAGTCGTAATGCAATGGCTCATCAGACAGTTGGTCTAGCGAGCTTTTGTAGGTATCGATCGGTAAGATACCTTGTGAGTAGGTAGTTTCGTTGAACATGGGGCAAGCACCTTGCTCTTTGGCTAGGCGCATTGACGCTTTTAATAACCAATACTGAATCGCTTCAAAAGTGCGGTGGGTGAGATTGTTGGCGCTGCCATCACTGTATTTTACACCGTGTTTAGCTAGGTAGTAAGCGTAGTTAATCACGCCTATGCCTAAGGTACGGCGGCCATCTGACCCTTTCTTAGCGGCTTTTATGGGGTAATCTTGATAATCGAGTAAGCTATCTAGGGCACGTACTGCTAGATCCGACAATTCTTCGAGTTCACTGAGATCTTTGATGGCACCTAAGTTAAAGGCCGATAGGGTACATAGCGCTATTTCGCCATTTTCATCGTGTACGTGCTGTAGCGGTTTAGTCGGCAGCGCGATCTCTAAACACAGGTTAGATTGACGTACCGGAGCCTGAGCCGGGTCAAATGGGCTGTGGGTATTACAGTGGTCCACGTTTTGAATGTAAATACGGCCGGTTGAGGCGCGTTCTTGCATTAAAACAGAGAACAAGTCGGCGGCTTTGATGGCTTGCTTACGAATATTTGGATCTTGTTCGTACTGTTGGTATAGACGTTCAAATTTCTCTTGATCTTCAAAGAAAGCGTCATACAGCCCGGGTACATCACTGGGTGAGAATAGGGTGATGCTGCCACCTTTCACTAGCCGTTGGTACATAAGGCGATTTAATTGTACGCCGTAGTCCATGTGGCGTACTCGGTTATCGTCAACCCCGCGGTTATTTTTCAATACTAATAGCGATTCCACCTCTAGGTGCCAAAACGGATAGAAAATAGTAGCAGCCCCACCGCGAACACCGCCCTGAGAACAACATTTTACCGCTGTTTGAAAATACTTATAGAAAGGAATACAACCAGTATGGAAGGCTTCACCACCACGGATTTCACTGCCTAAAGCACGAATTCGACCCGCATTAATACCAATGCCAGCGCGCTGCGATACGTAAGTTACAATTGATGAGGCGGTCGCGTTAATTGATTCTAAGCTGTCACCACATTCAATTAGCACACAGGAGCTAAATTGGCGAGTAGGCGTGCGTACGCCCGACATAATCGGTGTGGGCAAAGAAATCTTAAATTTAGAGGTGGCATCGTAAAAGCGGCGAATGTACTCCAAACGTACCGATTTGTCGTAGTGGGCGAACAAACAGGCAGCGACCAATATGTACAAAAATTGGGCGCTTTCGAAAATCTCACCAGTAACACGGTTTTGTACTAAGTATTTACCTTCCAATTGTTTCACTGCGGCATAGGAAAAATCCATATCACGCCAGTGGTCAATAAACTCATCCATCTGGGCAAATTCTTCTGGGCTGTAGTCTTGCAGTAAGTGCATGTCGTAACGGCCCGCTTCGCATTGTTTTACAACGTGGTCATAAAGTTTAGGTGGTTCAAATTGCCCGTAGGCTTTTTTACGCAGGTGAAATACCGCCAGTCGTGCGGCTAAGTATTGGTAATCAGGGGTTTCTTGTGAGATTAAGTCAGCCGCTGATTTAATGATGGTTTCATGAATATCTTTAGTGGCCATCCCATTGTAAAACTGTATGTGAGATTTGAGTTCTACCTGTGATACCGAGACATTCTTAAGGCCTTTGGCTGCCCATGTAATTACGCGGTGAATCTTATCTAAGTTGATGGCTTCTTGCTTACCGCTGCGTTTGGTTATCAGAAGATCTTTATTCATGAAGGGACGGCCCTATTATCCTAAATTCTGCGACAAAGTATCTAGTGTTGCTGTTTTGTTGCAGCCACTAGATATAGTGTTTTAAAAAACTATTGATACAAGATAATGAGGTTTGGGCTTTTTCGCAAGTCTTGGTAGAAGGGAAAAAATGTGTATAACTTGAAGATAACTTAAATAGGTTAGTGTTCACTAACTTTGGTTGGTGATAGCCAACCGCATTAGGCTGAATGCAAGTGTTTTTTTGATGAAATTTAGTCTTTAAAAAATAATTTTTTAAAACTTGAGCTTGCTTACAATTTGTCCAGCCAAGCCTTAATGGTTTGTGTCAATAACTCGCTTTTTGTACATTCCAAATCGGCTTGCCAAAGCTCCGTTTGATCGTTCTCTGATAGATAACCCCAGAGTGCCAGCATGGTGGTCATATTGCTATTTCTGCCTGCTTCGATGTCGCGCTCTGCATCTCCAACATACAAGCAACGTTGCGCTGCAACGCCAAGTGTTTCACTGGCTAATAACATGGGGGCTGGGTCGGGCTTACGTTGTGTTAGGGTATCGCCGCCAACCAATACGCCAGATTGTTCGAACTCAACAAAGTGTGCTAGTAATCGTTCACTTAAGTACTCTGGTTTGTTGGTCACGACTCCCCAAGGGATTTGCTGTTGATTTAGCCACTGCAGCGCTGGGCGAATGCCGGCAAAGAAGTCAGTACCTTGGCAAATATGTTGTTGATAGTAGTCAAGCAATTGTTGACGCAACTGGGGTTGCTGCTGCTGCGCCCAGGTTTCGCCAAAACCAGCTTTTAATAGGCCGATGGCACCATGTGAGCTCAGCTGGCGAGCTTGTTGCAAAGTGAGAGGTGCTTGTTGATGTTGAGCCAATACATAATTGGCCGCGGCACCTAAGTCTGGCGCGGTGTCTAATAAGGTCCCATCTAAATCAAAAAGAACGGCAGCTTGTTTAGTCATTATGCCTCCGGTTTGGCCAGTTGTACCATGTAATTCACGTCCACGTTATGGCTAAGGCGAAAATGCTCAATAACAGGCGTGTATTGTACACCGCTAATAGCTTCGCTACGCAACTGGTGTTGGTCTGCCCAAGTCAATAATTCTGAGGGGCGAATAAACTTATCGTGTTGGTGGGTGCCATTAGGAACCAGTTTGAGCAGTTTTTCCGCGGCCAAAATCATATATAAGTAGGCCTTGGGCGTGCGGTTGATGGTGGAGACGAACAATTTCCCGCCGGGTTTAAGCATGTTGGTACAGGCGCCGATGACTGAACTCGGGTCGGGGACGTGTTCGAGCATTTCCATACAGGTAATCACATCGTAAGCTTGACTGTGTTCTTGTGCGTGCGCCTCTGCAGTGGTTTGTTGGTAGTTTAATTGGGCTCCGCTTTCCAATGCATGTAGTTTGGCCACTTGGATTTGTTCTTCACCCATATCGATGGCACTAACTATGGCACCGCGCTGGGCCATGCTTTCCGCCAGAATCCCACCACCACAGCCAACATCAAGTACATTTTTGCCAAATAACCCGTCGGCACCGCGTTCAATATAATCTAAACGCAGAGGGTTAATTTGATGTAGGGTTTTAAACTCACCTTGCTTATCCCACCATCGAGAGGCTAAGCCGGCAAAATGGGCGATTTCTTGATGGTCAACATTTTGCGTCGTTGTTGTCGCTTGCATTGGCTTGTTAATCCGCTTCAGTATTTTAGGCATTATAAGAACTTGAATGGTGCAGTCACTAGCTTTTCTCTAATTCTCGGCTTTTTTCATTTTTCTCACTTAAAAGAGCGACATCAAGCCTGTTAAGGGCGTGATTTTATGGTAAAGTTTGCGATTACGCTGAGTAATTGTAAAAAGCAATAAAAACGAAGGATTTTGTCGTCTATGAACGATCTTGCAAAAGAGATTACGCCGGTCAATATCGAGGATGAGTTAAAAAGCTCATATCTTGATTATGCCATGAGCGTTATTGTTGGGCGTGCCTTGCCAGATGTACGTGATGGTTTAAAACCAGTGCATCGCCGGGTGCTTTACGCAATGAACGTATTAGGTAATGACTGGAATAAACCCTATAAAAAATCTGCCCGTGTGGTAGGTGACGTAATTGGTAAATATCACCCCCATGGTGATAGTGCTGTTTACGATACGATTGTTCGTATGGCGCAGCCGTTTTCGCTGCGTTACATGTTGGTAGATGGTCAGGGTAACTTTGGTTCGGTCGATGGTGACTCTGCCGCGGCGATGCGTTATACCGAAATCCGCATGGATAAATTGGCCCACTCGTTGTTGGCCGATTTGGATAAAGAAACCGTTGATTTCGTACCCAACTACGATGATACAGAACAAATTCCTGAGGTATTACCGACTCGTATCCCTAACTTGTTGGTAAACGGTTCTTCAGGTATTGCCGTTGGTATGGCAACCAACATTCCACCGCACAACTTAAACGAAGTGATCAATGGCTGTTTGGCCATGGTGGAAAATCCAGATATTACTATTGATGAATTAATGGAGTACATTCCGGCGCCAGATTTCCCGACCGCGGGTATCATCAATGGCCGTGCGGGAGTCATTCAAGCTTACCGTACTGGTCGCGGTAAAGTATCAATTCGCGCTAAAGCTGAAGTAGTTACCGAAAAGAATGGTAGAGAAACCATTATTGTTCACGAAATTCCTTATCAGGTGAACAAGGCTCGGCTAATTGAGAAAATGGCGGAGCTGGTCAAAGATAAAAAATTGGAAGGCATTTCCGCGCTGCGCGATGAATCCGATAAAGAAGGCATGCGCATCGTTATTGAACTGAAACGCGATGCAGTGGGTGAAGTGGTACTAAATAACCTCTATTCGCAAACCCAAATGCAGGTATCTTTTGGTATGAACATGGTGGCCTTAGATAATGGCCAGCCTAAAGTGTTCAACCTGCAAGAAATGCTCGAGTGCTTTATTCGCCACCGCCGTGAAGTGGTCACCCGTCGTACCGTTTACGAATTACGTAAAGCTCGCGACCGTGCCCACATCCTTGAAGGTTTGGCGATAGCCTTAGCCAACATTGATGAAATCATTGAGTTAATTAAGACTTCACCGACACCCGCTGAAGCTAAGGCTGCCTTAGTGGCTAAAGGTTGGGATTTAGGCGCGGTTTCGGCGATGTTAGAGCGTGCTGGTGATGATGCTGCTCGTCCCGATTGGTTAGATCCCGAATTTGGGGTTCGTGATGGTCAGTACTTCCTAACCGAAATTCAAGCACAGGCTATTCTTGATTTACGATTACATAAATTAACTGGTTTAGAACACGAAAAAATCATTGGTGAATATAAGGACCTACTGGAACTTATTGCAGAGTTATTGTACATCTTAAATCATTCTGAGCGTTTGATGGAAGTAATTCGTGATGAACTCATTGAAGTGCGCGAGCAGTTTGGTGATGAGCGTCGCACCGAGATTTCTGCCAACAGTGCCGATATTTCTCTAGAAGACCTTATCAACGAAGAAGACGTGGTAGTCACGCTATCTCACGAAGGTTATGCTAAGTACCAACCTCTGACTGAGTACGAATCGCAACGCCGTGGTGGTAAAGGTAAAGCTGCCACTAAGATGAAGAATGAAGACTTCATCGAGAAGCTGTTAGTGGCCAATACTCATGACACCGTATTGTGTTTCTCAACCGTAGGTAAAGTTTATTGGTTGAAGGTGTACCAATTACCGTTAGCTAGCCGCCAGGCTCGTGGTAAGCCAATTGTTAACTTGTTGCCGCTGGGTGATGACGAGCGTATCACTGCTATCTTACCGGTTCGTGAGTATCAAGAAGATAAATTTGTACTGTTCGCTACCGCCAATGGTACCGTGAAGAAAACCCCATTAACGGCCTTTAAACGCCCATTATCTAGTGGTATTCGTGCGATTAACTTGCACGATGACGATAGCTTGATTGGTGTTGATATTACCGACGGAAACAGCGAAATTATGTTGTTCTCTGATGCTGGTAAAGTGGTGCGTTTTAATGAGAAGCAACGCGATAGTGAAACAGGAGCGGTGAAACTTGACCCTGAAACAGGTGAAGAACTATTGGCTCTACGCCCAATGGGCCGTACAGCCGCTGGTGTACGTGGTATCTCTTTAGAAGAAGGGCAAAAAGTCGTATCGCTGATCGTTCCAGTGGGGGGTGGCGACATTCTTACTGCTACTGAAAACGGCTACGGTAAGCGTACTAGCTTGGCCGAATACCCAGCGAAAAGCCGCGCTACTAAAGGCGTGGTTTCGATTAAGGTTAGCGAGCGTAATGGTTTAGTGGTGGGAGCCATTCAAGTGACCGAAGCGCAAGAGATGATGCTGATTACTAACGGCGGTACTTTGGTGCGGACGCGAGTTAACGAAGTGTCACTGGTGGGGCGTAATACCCAAGGGGTGAGATTAATTCGTACTGCTGAAGATGAACAAGTGGTCGGGCTGCAGCGCATCGAAGAAATTGAAGACGATGAGCTCGAAGATATGGATGAAATTGCAAACCCGGAAGAGGCTATTCAGCCAGAGGCACCTGAAACTGGTGGTGAAGCTGATGGCGACCAAGACGCGTAGTTTTCTCTAAGATAAACAACGGGCGGCTTTTAGCCGCTCGTTTTAGTTTTAAAACAGATGCGAACCACTAAAGTGGTCGAACACAACATAGTAGTAAGAGATTTACGATGGATAAAATCTATAATTTTTGTGCGGGTCCAGCTATGCTGCCTGAAGCAGTGATGCAACAAGCTCAAGCTGAGTTTTGTAATTGGCAAGGTTTAGGTGTGTCGGTGATGGAAGTGAGCCATCGCGGCAAGGAATACATCGCCATGGCGGCGCAAGCCGAGCAAGATTTACGTGATTTATTGGCGATTCCAGATAATTATAAAGTGTTGTTTTGTCAGGGTGGAGGTCGCGGCCAATTTGCTGCTGCACCACTTAACTTATTGGGTGACAAACAGTCCATTAGCTATATCACTACTGGTCAGTGGTCTAAGAGCGCGGTAGCCGAGGGTGAGAAACACGCCAAAGCACATGTATTTGATGCTATTACGCAGAATGAACAAGGCCACTTTTTGGTGAAGCCAAGTGAGCAATGGCAAATTGACCAAGATGCGGCTTATCTTCACTACTGCCCTAATGAAACCATTGAAGGTATAGCAATTGATGAAATCCCTGAAGTGGGAGATATGGTGTTAGTGGCAGATTTCTCTTCGACCATTTTGTCGCAGCCTATCGATGTGAGTAAGTTTGGTGTTATTTATGCTGGCGCGCAAAAAAATATTGGTCCATCTGGTTTAGCCATCGCCATCGTTCGTGAAGACTTGCTGGGTAAGGCTCACCCTTTAACGCCAAATATCTTTAATTATGAGGTTTTAGCGGGCAGCGACTCTATGTTTAATACGCCTCCTACTTACTCTTGGTACCTTGCTGGTTTGGTATTTAAGTGGTTGAAAGCACAAGGTGGATTGGCTGCGATGGCAGAGAAGAATGCCGCTAAAGCGGAGTTGTTGTATTCATTTATTGATAATAGCGATTTCTATCAAAACAATGTTGCGCCGCAAAACCGTTCTAAAATGAATGTGCCATTTCAGTTAGTGAATGATCAGCTGGATGCGGCTTTCCTTGCCGAGTCAGCCGCTGCCGGTTTACTCACCTTAAAAGGTCACCGTTTGGTAGGCGGTATGCGCGCTAGTATTTATAACGCGATGCCGATTGAAGGGGTGCAGGCCTTGGTTAATTTCATGGCTGATTTTGCTAAGCGTAACGGTTAGTTCAGGCAAAGTTATCCGCGGTTTCTTTGCGGCTTCAGTTGTAGTGGCTAAGCGCAAAAAAAAGAGTTATTTCAGCCGCTAGCTTTTGTGCTAGCGAGCATCAATTAAAGATTTGGATCCATGGAACAATTAACTTTACAGCCGATTTCACGCATCAATGGTGAAATTAATTTACCCGGCTCAAAAAGCGTGTCTAATCGAGCCTTGTTGCTAGCCTCTCTTGCCGAAGGTGAGACGGTGTTGAGCAACTTACTCGATAGCGACGATATTCGTCATATGTTAAATGCCCTTAAAAAATTGGGTGTTGATTTTCAATTATCTGAAGACCGAAGCCGCTGCCGCGTTACTGGTTTGGGGCGAGCCTTTGTAGCCGAGAAAGCAGAAGAATTGTTTTTGGGTAACGCAGGAACTGCCATGCGCCCCTTGTGTGCTGCCTTATGCTTAAGTCAAGGTGAGTTCACTTTAACCGGCGAGCCGCGCATGGAAGAGCGCCCGATTGGGGCCTTAGTCGATGCGCTGCGCCAAGTTGGCGCCGATGTGAGTTACCTAAAGAATGAAGGTTATCCGCCGCTAGCGATTAAAGGTACTGGCCTACAAGGCGGAAAAGTTGCTATAGATGGCTCGGTATCTAGCCAGTTTTTAACTGCCTTTTTGATGGCCGCGCCTTACGCACAACAAGATGTTGAAATCAGCATCATCGGTGACTTGGTGTCTAAACCTTATATTGATATTACCTTGAAGATGATGGCGGCTTTTGGTGTGGAGGTCGAGAATCATAACTACCAACGTTTTGTGGTGAAAGGCCAACAAGTTTATCGTGGGGCCGGAGAGTTTTTGGTGGAAGGCGATGCATCCTCAGCTTCTTATTTCCTTGCCGCAGGGGCGATAAAAGGCGGTGAAGTAAAGGTCACCGGAGTAGGCAAAAAATCAATGCAGGGAGATGTATTATTTGCCGATGTATTGGCGGCTATGGGCGCAGAGATTGAATGGGGAGACGACTTCATCATCGCCCGTAGTGGTGAGCTAAGCGCAGTAGATATGGATATGAACCATATTCCAGATGCTGCAATGACCATTGCTACCACCGCATTATTTGCTAAAGGGACTACCGTAATCCGCAATGTTTATAACTGGCGGGTGAAAGAGACCGATCGCTTAGCCGCAATGGCTACAGAACTAAGAAAGGTAGGGGCAGCGGTGACTGAAGGACATGACTATATTGAAGTCACGCCTCCGGGTCAGCTTAAGCATGCGGCCATTGATACTTACGATGACCACCGCATGGCAATGTGTTTCTCTTTGGTTGCGTTAAGTGATACACCTGTGACGATCAATGACCCTAAGTGTACCTCAAAAACGTTTCCCGACTATTTTGAGCGCTTGCAACAACTTAGTGAATAAAATTGTCGAAAATAGTTAACAACTTCGTTAGTCTGTAAAGAGTCGTTTTTACGACTCTTTTTTATATCCCGTACTATACGCCTAGCTACGCTAGGTTGATAAATAAATAGGCAAAAAGCCATACAATAAGTACGGAAAAACGGTAATAGAACTATGAATGTTTATACTGCACGACAGGCGATCCTCGATCGCCGTCAGCGGGTAGTAGCCTATGAGCTACTATTTAGAGATGGACCTGAAAATGTCTACCCCGATGTTGACCCACATGAGGCGACATCCAAACTTATTATTCGTACACAATTAAATGAAGGTATTCATGCCGTCACCCAAGGCAAACCCGCGCTAATTAATTTTCCTGAGCAGAGTTTATATTCCGATATGGTGCACTTACTACCTAATAAACAGGTGGTGATAGAAATATTGGAAGATGCAGAGCCTAGTGAAAAACTATATCTACGTTGTCAGGCATTGTTTCATAGGGGTTACCGTTTAGCCTTTGACGACTTTGTATATAAGCCTGAGTGGCAGCCTTATTTGAAGTTTATTCGGATTATCAAAGTTGATATTCAACGTACACCTTTTAACCAGCTTGCCCCATTATTTGAAGCGCTTAAACAGCGTAAAAACATTAAATTGTTAGCGGAAAAAATTGAAACTCAACAGGAATACCAGCAGGCCAAAGATCTAGGCTTCAATTTTTTTCAGGGGTTTTATTTTTGTAAGCCAGAAATGCAAAGGGTAAAGGATATTGACGCTAGTTATCTGATGATTTCACGACTGTTTTACGCGGCTACCCGAGAGGATGTTAATGTTAACGAGGTGGTAAGGTATTTTGAGCGCGATACTGCGCTTACCTATAAACTGTTGCGTTTTGTTAACTCAGGAAATCTACCGATAGTTGAAGACATTGCTTCGATTAAGCAGGCGGTAGTATATATCGGTAATCAACAACTACGTAAATTAGTCGCGTTGCTGGCAGGTGCCATGACGGTGAGTCATAAGCCGCGCGAATTGGTTAGAATGTCTGTCCATCGAGCACGCTTTTGTGAATTAGTCGCCATGAGAACGACGCCTGCGATGAAAGAAACCGCCTTCCTTTGTGGTTTGTTCTCGCTACTGGATGCTATTTTGGACAAACCCCTTGAGCCATTGTTATATAGTCTGCCATTAGAGCAAGAAATTCGCGATGCTTTATGTAGTGAGCAACCGTCTATTTTACGTGTGATATTGCAAACGATTGAGTCCTATGAAGCTGGCCATTGGTACAATACTGAACGCTTTGCTGAGCAGTTGCGAATAGATTATAGCCAAGTCGAGCAGCTGAATTTACAGGCTTTACTGTGGAGTGAGCAATATCAAGCTTTATTGCTTTAGTACTCACTAATGCTCTCGGTGAATCTTGTTTTATGGGCTTTGAAGTAATTTGTGACTTAAGCTGCGATTTCTCTGGCTTTTATCCTCGTGAAGTGGTGTTTGCATCAATTATTTTGAAGTGGATTTTGCTATGCTGTTGGCACAATATGAACTTGGCGCATAGGACTCCAAGTCGTTAAGCAAGTATATGCAAGTTGTCGGGAGCAAAAAAAGTTTGTGGTTAAGCGTCGTTAAATACTTAACGTTGCTAGTGGTTGCGTGTTGCTGGTCGTTAGGCGTTAGTGCTTATGTGGTCAATGCGAGCGAATATCAATGGCTAGAAGAACACCCTCGTATTCGAGTGGCGGTGGTGGCCGATCGTATGCCTTTGGAAGCGGTTGACGCCAGCGGCGCGCCCATCGGTTATGCTATTGAGACTCTAGAACAACTGGCACTGCAAACCCGTATTACTCTTGATTATCACATCTACGCCACGGTTTCCGAGGCAATAGCGGCACTGCAAAACAAACAAGTTGATATGTTGAGCAGCGCCACCACCCATCATCGATTGAGTCCTTTTGTTAATTACAGCTTGGCTAGCAAAGAACAGCCACTTGCCTTGTATTACTCTTTAGCTCATGCCCGCTACACGAATATGCAGCAATTACAAGGTCAATCGGTGGCGGTGGTGGCTGGTAGTAGTGCTCATGAACATTTGCTTGCTAGTTACCCTGAAGTCACGGCTTTGGCCTTCCCTTCTCTAGCGGAAGCCATGGCAGCAGTGAATCAGCAACAAGCGGTTGCTTTTCTCGCTGGTAGTGACGAAGCCGCAGCAGTATTACGGACTCAGCCTTTGTGGCATTTTCAACCGGCGTTTCAATTAGCTAAAGGTTTAGAGCATCAGTTTGCTATTCGTGAAGACTGGCAAACATTGGTGGGTTTATTGAACCGTGGTTTAGCGTCTATAGAGGTTGAACGTAGTGAGCAGCGTTATAGGCGTTGGCAAATTTACGCAGCTAATGGGCCATCTTTTTCTGTTTCTTCGTGGTGGTTAATGATGCTGGTATTAGTGCTGGCGATTGCCGGTTCTGCTGCGGTATTAGTTAAGAATAAGTTTGCCAGGGTCAAGTCACATTCTCTGCAATTACGCGAGCAACTAGATTATTGGAAAAATCATGACCCTGTCACTGGTTTGCCAAACCGACGTCATATTACGCGCTTGCTTAGTGCTTGGTTAGATGATGCGGTGCCTTTATCGGTACTCATGTTTGACTTTCCCAGACAGAATGAAGTGTTTGAAAATTTCGGCCAACGCTTAGGGGAGGTTACCAAAGAAGCCTATGCAAAACGGGTTCAAAAAGGTTTGTGCAGCCGCTACCCCGAAGCTCAATTGGCTTATTGGTATCATCATTATTTCGTGGTGGTAGTACCTAATATTAATCGCGAAAAAGATGTGCTTGATATCGCCAATCAAATTGTTCAGCACTGTCGGGGCTGGTTACGCTTGGAACAACTGCAGTTGTTAACACGCTGTCATGTTGGCTATTGCAGTTACCATCCTCAGCGTGAAGCTCAGCATAGCGATACTTTATTGGCAAATACCTTTACCGCTCTCAATCATGCGGTGAAAACAGGAGTGAATATTTGCCGTTACAGTCCTGATCTTAGTCAAGCTGGTTTGGTGAAGCTAACTCTTGAATCTAAGCTACGTAAGGCCATTGGCAATAACGAGTTAGAGTTATTTTTCCAGCCGCAGTTTTGCCTTCAAACCAACAAAATTGTTGGTGCTGAGGTGTTACTACGTTGGTTTACTAAAGAAGGCGCTATCTCTCCCGAAGAGTTCGTGCCAGTAGCTGAAGAAACGGGACTAGTACTACAGCTTGACAAATGGGTATTTCAAAGTGCCATGCGCTTTTTGGCTCGTCATGCCAGTCAGTTGCCCGAAGACTTCAAATTAGCGGTAAACTTTTCTGCTACCACGGTCTCGCTGGGGCACGCAGAGAAAATAGCCATTGCTTATGCTCGCCAGTGGCAGGTTAATCCGCAGCGGGTATGTATAGAAATTACCGAGTCTGCCATGATGGAACAACCGGCTGAGGCAAAAGCCAGTATTCAGCGTTTACGTGATGCAGGCTTTGGTATCGCTATTGATGACTTTGGCACCGGTTATTCATCTATGGCTTATTTAAAACATCTTCCGGTAACCGTGCTTAAAATTGACCGCGCTTTTGTCAGTGGCATGGAAGATAACCTGTCAGATCAGCACATCGTTAAGGCGATGGTAATGATTGCCCGTAGTATGAAGTATCAAGTACTAATTGAAGGGATTGAAACCCAGTCTCAGGCCAATCTCGCTTCTGTTATGGGCTGTGAGCAAGCACAGGGGTTTTTCTTCTCCCGGCCCTTACGTCAAGAAGATTTTGTGAATAGTCATTTGCTCAAACCTCCAGCAAAAGAGAAATTGCGTTTAGTAGTAAGTTGATCTTGGCGCGTCTTTTGCTTTTCCTCGTATATCGTAAACACAATGCCATTAATCTGGCACCAGAGGAAAATCATGAGAGTAGATTCGAGCCCACTATTTAGCGAACTGCAATCAATGGCCGGTGAAATGAAAACAGGCGGGATTGCCAATGACATCGCTCCTAGCAATAACCCACTCGGTTCTTCCTCCGTTAGTAGTGATTTCGGCAATTTGCTAAAAGATGCCATTAACAATGTAAACGGTTTGCAATCCAATGCTAATGACTTACGCACCCGCTTTGATTTAGGGGACCGCAGTGTAGGTATTGGGGATGTTATGATTGCTGCACAAAAATCCAGCGTTGCCTTTGATGCAACGGTTCAAGTAAGAAATAAGCTGGTCGAAGCTTATAAAGAAATTATGTCCATGCCTGTTTAATTAGGCTAGGAGAAAAATTGTGGCGAGCGAAGGAAGTAACACAATGAGTCAGGAACAAGCACTGCTAAGTTCAAATAATGACGGTGATAGCCTGGAAGCAACAGAGCAACAAAGCTCGGCGCTTTCGTTCTTGAGCAATGGTGACGTACTTCGTCAAATTATTATGATTTTGGCGCTGGCCATTTGCTTAGCTATGGCGGTATTTTTGCTAATGTGGGCCAAAGAGCCTGAAATGCGCCCGCTGGGGACTATGACTACACCAGAGCTAGTTGAAACTTTAGATTTCCTAGACGCGCAAAAGATTCCCTATGCCATCGAAGGTAATACCGTACTGGTTAATGCCGAACGTTATCAAGATATTAAGTTACAACTGCGCCGTTCTGGTTTAACAGATGCGCCACCGGCGGGTGAGCAAATTTTGCTAAATGATATGGGCTTTGGGGTGAGCCAGCGCTTAGAAGGAGAGCGCTTAAAACTAAGCCGCGAACGTCAATTGGCTACAGCGATAGAGCAAATGAAGTCCATCAGCAAAGCGCAAGTATTGCTCGCTATTCCTAAGAGCAACGTCTTTGCCCGTCGAGAACAAAAACCATCGGCCACAGTGGTGGTACAATTAAGAACCAGTAATGGACTACAGCAAGAAGAAATTGACTCAATTGTGGATATTGTCGCTTCTGCGGTTCAAGGCTTGGTACCAACTCGTGTCACCGTCACCGATCAGCACGGTCGTTTATTGAATTCTGGTAGTCAAGATCCCTTGTCTTCTCGTACTCGTAAAGAATTTGAAATGGAGCGCAAGCGCGAAGAAGAGTACAAAAATAAGATTGATGCCATTATGATCCCCATTGTAGGGGTAGGCAACTATACTGCTGAAGTGGATGTGACTCTTGATTTCACAGCCGTAGAGCAAACCCAAAAGCGCTTTAACCCGGACCTTCCGGCAGTTCGCAGTGAATATACCATTGAAGATAATAATGTTGGAGCGGGCGCAATTGGCATCCCTGGCGCGTTAACTAACCAGCCTCCGTTACCAGCAGAAATCCCAGAACAAGCCGGAGGCGCTGCAACTCAAGCCCAATCGGGAAGTAGCCGTAAAGAAGCCACCCGAAATTACGAATTGGACACCACGATTAGCCATACTCGTTCACAGGTTGGTGTGGTAAGACGTTTGAGTGTATCGGTAGCGCTAGACTATAACAGTCAAGTTTCTGACGGTGGCGAAACTAGCCGTGAGCCCCGATCAGCCGAAGACTTAGCGAATATTCGCCGCTTATTGCAAGGAGGGGTAGGCTTTAATTTGAGTCGTGGTGATACCTTAGAGGTGGTGAGCGTGCCATTTTCTCGTCCTGAGCTAGTGAGTGAAGCCGATTTACCCATTTGGGAGCAAGCTTGGTTCTGGCGAGCCATGCGCATTGCCGGTAGTGTCTTAGTGCTAATTGTTCTGATCGTCGCAGTGGTACGCCCGATGCTAAATCGTATTCTATCTTCGGGTGAAGATAGCGAACAAACCGAGACCGATTTAGATGCTGCCTTGGCCGCTTATGAAAATGATGATGATCTACAGCTCATTTCGGCCGATAATACGGAAATAGATTTTGGGATCCGCGACGGGCAGCTTAAACTGCCAGATTTACATAAAGACGAAGACATGCTTAAAGCTGTTCGGGCCTTGGTGGCAAACGAACCAGACCTTGCTGCTATGGTAATTAAAGATTGGGTAATTAACGATGCCAAATGATGATAATGTAAATCCAGAGGAAATCCTCGCGGACATGAGTGGTATGGAGAGGGCAGCCATTCTCATGTTAAGCCTAAATGAAGATGATGCTGCCACTATTTTTCGCCACTTAGAACCCAAGCAAGTACAGCGTTTAGGCATGGCTATGGCTTCTTTGGAAGATTTTTCTCATGAGCGGGTGGTCGCTGTGCATCGTTTATTTATCGATGATATTCAGAAATACACCAACATAGGCATTGGCAGTGAAGACTTCGTACGTAAGGCGTTGACCGCAGCCTTAGGTGAAGACCGTGCATCTAGCTTGGTCGACCAAATTATTATGGGTAGTGGCGCTAAAGGTTTGGATTCGTTGAAGTGGATGGATGCGCGTCAGGTAGCCAATATTATCCAAAACGAACACCCACAAATTCAAACCATTGTTTTATCCTATTTAGAGGCTGAACAATCGGCCGAAATCTTGTCTCAATTTGCCGAAAAAGTTCGTCTAGATCTCATGATGCGAATTGCTAACTTGGAAGAAGTACAGCCCGCGGCATTAACCGAATTGAACGAAATTATGGAGAAACAGTTTGCCGGTCAGGCTGGCGCACAAGCAGCCAAAATGGGTGGCCTGAAAGCCGCTGCCAACATTATGAACTTCCTCGATACTAATATGGAAGGCATGTTGATGGATTCTATTCGCGAAAGCGACGAAGAAATGGCGCAACAAATCCAAGATTTGATGTTTGTATTCGAAAATCTTATCGATATCGACGACCGTGGTATTCAAACCTTGCTGCGTGATGTCCCTGGCGAGTTATTACAAAAAGCGCTGAAAGGTGCCGATGATAGCTTGAAAGATAAGATTTTTAATAATATGTCTAAACGTGCTGCCGAAATGCTTAAAGATGACTTAGAAGCCATGGGGCCAATTAAAGTCAGTGAAGTCGAAACAGCACAGAAAGAAATTTTGTCGATTGCGCGTCGCTTGTCTGAAGCCGGAGAAATTATGATCGGTGGCGGCGGTGGAGATGAGTTCTTATAAGTATGAGTGAGCAAGATAAATCAGCTGATGAGCAGCAAAAAACGGCTAAAGCGACAGAAACTTCAGAGCATGAATCGATGGATGAAGATGATATTGCTGCATTATTAGAGCAAAATCAGGCTGCGCCTAGTGACTCGGTTGAGCGGCCATTAGCAGCGACATCTCAGACTTCACCGCAAACCGATATAGACGATATGCTGGCCGACGCGGAGCAGCAATCCTCTTCCGCCGATACAACGGCTAGTGAACCAAGAGAGCAAGATATTAGTTGGCCCTTGCCTGATTTCACTGAGCCGCATGATAAGCAGCAGCAACCTAGCAGTAATGCTTACAATATGAAGCCGGCATGGTACTACGAAGCGCCAGAGGAAGAAGAGCCGGAAATCGAATTTAAGCCGATGACCATAGAAGAACTTGAGGCGCTGCGTCAATCGGCTTATGAAGAAGGCAAGGCGGAAGGAATTGCAGCGGGGCATTCAGAAGGATTGGCTAAAGGTTTAGAGGAAGGCCTAGAGCAAGGCAAGCAGCAAGGCCATCAAGAGGGGCTGGCTCAGGGTTTAAGTGAAGGTCAACAACAGATTGATGAGCTAGCCGGGCGCTGGGCGGGGCTAATTGGACAATTACATCAACCGTGTCAACAACTTGATCAAGAGGTTGAACAACAAGTGGTGGAGCTAGCAATGAAGTTAGCAGCCGAAATTGTTCAAGTTGAGTTAGTGACTAATCCTAAGGTAATTGTTAATACGGTGAAACAAGCGGTAGCCGCCTTACCCATCCAGAATCAACATATTCGAATTCATTTACACCCTGATGATATGGCCATCGTGCAAAGTGTATTCCCACCAGAAACCCAACAAAAAAAGCAATGGCAGTTATTGGCTGATGGTAGCTTAACCCCAGGCGACTGTTTAATTGAGAATGAACTCTCCTCGGTATCCGTAGATATGAACGAAGTGATCAAACAGAGTTTACAGTCTTTTATTCGCCAAAATGGGCAAGACGATGACGCTGAGCCAAAGGCTTAAACAATACCAAACCGAACACCTGCGTAATAAACCAACGGTAGCCGGAAAACTGACTCGGGTAGTTGGTTTGACTCTGGAAGCCGTGGGTTGCCGAGCTCCAGTGGGTTCACTATGTATGGTTGAAACCCTCGATGCTTACTTGGAAGCTGAAGTGGTGGGGTTCTCTGGCGATAAGCTGTTTCTTATGCCCAGTGAACAGCTAACAGGGGTTCTTCCCGGAGCGCGAGTTATTCCGATGCATGAAAGCCATGGTATTCCAGTAGGGATGGAATTACTGGGGCGGGTGATTGATGGTGTCGGTAAGCCACTGGACGGTTTGGGAGACATTTACTGTAAACAGACTACTAAGTTAAATTCCGATCGCTTAAACCCTATGGCTAGAAAACCGATTAAGCAGCCTTTGGATGTGGGGGTGCGCTCCATCAATGCGGTATTAACCGTGGGGCAGGGGCAGCGGATGGGGCTGTTTGCGGGCTCGGGAGTAGGTAAAAGTGTATTAATGGGCATGATGACCCGAGGAACTACTGCCGATGTTGTAGTGGTAGGGCTGATTGGTGAACGGGGTCGAGAAGTTAAAGAGTTCATCGACGAAATTCTCGGTGAAGAAGGGCGTCAGCGTGCCGTTGTGATTGCTGCGCCCGCCGATGCGTCTCCATTAATGCGTTTAAAGGGGTGTGATACCACACTTACTATTGCCGAGTATTTTCGCGATCAGGGTTTAAATGTACTGCTGTTAATGGATTCTTTAACGCGTTATGCCCAAGCTCAGCGGGAGATCGCGTTAGCCATTGGTGAGCCTCCTGCCACCAAAGGTTATCCGCCTTCGGTGTTTGCTAAGCTGCCACGATTAGTGGAGCGTGCGGGTAATGGGGGAGAAGATCAAGGTTCGATTACTGCATTCTTCACGGTGCTTACAGAAGGTGATGATTTACAAGATCCTATCGCGGATGCTGCGCGAGCAATTCTAGATGGCCATATTGTATTGTCACGAGAATTGGCCGATTCTGGTCACTATCCGGCCGTGGATATCGAAAAGTCAATTAGCCGGGTTATGCCAGCAGTAACCAGCGATGGGCATCAGCAGTTGGCGAGACAGCTTAAGTCTCTCAACGCTTCTTACCAACAAAACCAGGATCTTATTTCTATAGGCGCTTATCAGCGTGGTGCCGATAAGCGGATTGATTTAGCCATCGCCATGAAGCCTCATATGGATCAGTTCTTGCAGCAGGGAATGAAAGAAGTGGTTGCTTATGACGAAAGTCTGACGCGGATGGAACGAACCATGCAAATGGCCAACATCAACGCTCAGGGTCCTATCAATTAAGCAAGTATTTAGGCTGTAATTAGGAGTGGGACATGGCCAGACGAGCCTTATATTTAATGGTGGAGCGCTTGCAAGAGCAGGAGCAAGACGCGGCTAAGCAGATGGCAGAGGCACAACAACAGCTAAGCGAATTTGAAGCACAGTTAACCCACCTTGAAGAGTATCGACGTTCTTATTTAGAACAAGCGTTGGCTAAGGGAGTCAATGGTTTTTATGCTGACAGCTTTCACCAATATCAAATCTTCATTCAAAAGCTGGAACAAGCCAGTGTGCAACAGCGTAAATCTATTGAACAGTTGAAAAAAAATGTATTGCTGAAACGTCAACAGTGGTTAGCTGTTCAGTCCAGAAGAAAAGCCATGGAGCTATTAATCGACAAACAGCTTAAACAACAGCAGCAAAAACAATCGCGCGAAGAACAAAAGCTTTTAGATGAATACGCCTTATACGCTCATCTGAGAGGTCAAGCTAGCTAACCCGGCATAATTTATGCTTTAGTATCAATATTGGTAGTGGTTTGCCGTATTTACTCTGCTCGTGCAGCAATTTATCTTAAAGGATAGGCGTTGATGGAATTCCTGTTAACTGACTCAGCAAATAGCTCTCAATTAGGTTCTTTGGCTAATGCTTCTATTAAACCTTCAGCAAAGGCTGAGGATTTTGCCCATCATTTGGTTAAAGATCTTAAAGCCTTGCCCCGCTCGACGAAGGCGGTTGGTTTAGCTATAGATAAGCCCTTATCGTCCACAGATGCCTCTGCTAAAGAGCCTGCTGAGCTCGCTAACCCTTTGGAATTACTTAAGCAATTAGATAATGCGAAACAAGTCGCTGAAGATTTGAGTTCCCCTAAAAATACTTCGCAACTAGCGCAAGCAAAACTAGATGTTGAGTCTGGCGTTTCAGCCGAAGAACAGTCAACTGAGTCGCTAGCCATGGTCGAAGAGCAGCAAGCCGATCCAGAGCTAGCTCTGGACCCTGAGTCAAAACAAGATCAACCGAATAATGATAGTCAATCGACTGAAACTAGCCGCCAAATTCAGCCGGAGCAAAGCGGCAGAGACTTGCCGCCTAGCCATACTGTAATGGCCTCATCCGCCCCATCAGTTCAGCAAGATGAGTCGTTGCCAACAAATGATGAAACTGAATTGGCTGAAGATTCAGCCTCAAGAGTAGCGGTTAAAACTGCTCAACAGGATACCACTCAAGTAGCCGCCAAGTCGGTTGAAACATCAGCAGTACAAGCCGAACAGTCTAAGCAAACAGAGCAGATGAAAGTAGCGCCGGAAAAAAATATTAATCTCTCTGAGCAAACAGGTAGCGATAATGAGGCTGAGCAAACTGTAGAGTTACGAGCACAAAAGTCAGCAACAGCCAATTCAGATAAAGCACACTCGGTAGTAAATTTAAAGGCGGGTGAGGGGGAGTCCGCTAAGCAGCAGGCCTCTATACAATCAGTGATAGATAAAGCGCCAGTGACAGGTAAGACTCAAAAAGTTGATAGTTCCCAAGCCTCAGATATTGATACTAGCAAACTGGATTCGTCGCCTAAAGTAAATGAAGCTGGGAAGACCGCAGAAACGACTAGTGCTTCGGTAACCAGTCAGCAAAAGGTGTTTTCGGCTGAGCAGACAAAAGTCGCTGAAACAGATACCAACCACGCTAAACAAACTCCACCGCTAGTTGGGACTAAGACTGATACGTCTTCAGTATTAAAGTCATCGAATGAGGCGGCTGTAGCCAAAACGCAAGTAGAGCAGAAAGCGAGCAATGAACCCGCAGAGAGGCTTGTCAGTGAACAAGCTAAGGTTGACACGTCTTCAGTATCAAAGCCCTCCAATGAGTCGGTTGTAGCCAAAACGCAAGTAGAGCAGAAAGCGAGTAATGAGCTTGGAGTGAGACTTGTCAGTGAACAAGCGCATAGCAGTGAGCATACTACACGTATAGCCAGCGAGACGAAGCCTGGAGTGCTTCAGTCTGACTCTGTTGCTAAGGCTAAAAATGCTGGAGAACAGGCCCAGTCGTTTAGCGAAAAAAACCTTACTAATCAGGCAAGCAAAACCGCAATGAATCAGCAACACGAACAGCATGGAAGTGACGAACAACGCGAACCACAGACTCAAGGGTATACTACTCAACATGCCTTGCATGCTACAGACTCGACACGTCAGCCTGAGTCGGCTAGTTTATTTAGAGTAGACAATGGCTTAAATGGAATTAACCGAACTGACTCTTCACATCAAGAATTGGGATTGAAACAAGCGCAATTGGCTAATCAAACTCAGCTTAATGACAAAGCAAGTTTAGTGGGAGAGCGTTTAAATCCTGCACACTACCAAGCGCCAGCCGAATTGAACCAACGAGTGCAATATATGTTGAGTCAAGGGATGCAAAAAGCCGAAATACGACTTGATCCCGCAGAACTAGGCAGTATGCATGTTCGCTTACAAATGAACCAAGACCAACAGGTGTCAGTGCACATTCAGGTACAAAATCCACAAGCAAAAGAAGCCTTAGAGCAAACTATGCCACGCTTGCGAGATATGTTGCAGCAACAGGGGATCGAATTGGGACAAAGCCAAGTGAATCAGCAGCATCAAGGAAATGCTTCTCATCAAGGCCAAGGCCAAGCATCTTTCTCTTCTATAGGTGGTGAACATACCGAATCGGCAGAAGATTTAGCCGAACAAGATTTAACTTCGGTGCTGGCAAAACAGACAAACAGTGATGGGATTGATTATTACGCCTAGTTTATTTACTCGTGGCGCTGTTGAAGCCACTCTTAACTATGTAATAATAAAAATAGTTAGCGAATAATTCATGGAAACTTAAATGGCTGAAGAATCTGAATTGACCGTCGAAGATGGTTCCACAGGAAGTAAGAAAAAGTTGATCATCATTATCGCCGTGGTATTGGTATTAGTGATTGGTGGAGTGGTTGGTTTTCTACTATTCGCTGGTGGCGACGATCAGGCTCCTGCCGCTGCTACAGAAACCGAAAACGCGCAAGAAACGGTGACTCATACCGCGTTGTATGTAGGCATGCCCCGGCCTTTTGTGTTCAATATTGTGGGGGATAACCGAGATCGTTTAGTTCAAATCAAAGTACAATTGCTAGTTCGTGGAACCGCGAATGAGGAATTGGCTAAGTTACATATTCCTCTAATCGAAGGGTCTTTGTTAGGTGTTTTTAGTTCCGCTTCAGTTGAAGAGCTTTCTACTCAAGAAGGCAAAGACAAAATACGCGAAAACTCGTTAATTGAGACACAAAAGGCGTTGAAAGAAATAACCGGTAAAGTAGTGGTTGAAAAAATCCTGTTTACTGGCTTTGTAATGCAATAAAGGACTGATGTGAGCGACTTATTAAGCCAAGACGAAATCGATGCGCTGTTACACGGCGTAGACGATATAGAAGAAGATGTCATTGAGCCAGAAATGTCTGGCAGCGTGGTTGAATTTGACTTTTCTTCTCAAGATCGCATCGTGCGTGGGCGAATGCCCACCTTGGAGTTGGTGAACGAGCGTTTTGCGCGCCACATGCGGATCAGCCTGTTTAATATGATGCGCCGTACCGCTGAAGTGTCGATTAACGGCGTACAAATGATTAAGTTCGGCGAATACGTTCATACCTTGTTTGTTCCCACCAGTTTAAATATGGTTCGATTTCGACCGTTAAAAGGTACGGCCTTGATTACCATGGAAGCACGTTTAGTGTTTATTTTGGTGGAAAATTTCTTTGGTGGTGACGGCCGTTATCATGCCAAAATTGAGGGGCGTGAATTTACCCCGACCGAGCGACGTATTATTCAAATGTTGCTGAAACTCATCTTTGAAGATTACGTAGAAGCATGGGCACCGGTCATGGATGTGGGCTTTGATTACTTAGATTCAGAAGTCAACCCGGCAATGGCTAACATTGTTAGCCCAACTGAGGTGATTGTGGTGAGCTCTTTTCATATTGAACTCGATGGTGGTGGCGGTGATTTCCATATTGCTATGCCATATTCTATGTTAGAGCCTATTCGGGAATTACTTGATGCAGGCGTACAAAGTGATAAGCAAGATACCGATCAACGTTGGAGCTCGGCGTTAACCGATGAAATTATGGATGTACCAGTAGGCCTGCATACTAAGCTGTTGGAAACACAGGTTAGCTTACGCCAATTAATGGAATTAAAAGCAGGGGATATTATTCCTATCGAAATGCCGGAAACGGCGATGTTATATGTTGAAGATTTGCCGAGTTATCGCGTTAAACTGGGTAAGAAAAATGAGAAAATGGCGCTGAAAGTTGATACCAAATTAAAACGGCCAGATACGGTTAAAAGCGATCTTGAATTGGTGGTAAGAAACAGCCGCCGCTCAGCGAACAGCGAAGAGTGAAAGAAATAAGGAAAAAGTATGAGTGATCAAGATGATATGGCTGATGAGTGGGCAGCAGCAATGGCTGAGGCCGAGCCTGCTCCGCTTGAAGAGTTCGTTGATGAATCAAAACCCATTAGTGAAGAAGAGCAGCGTAAACTCGATGCAATTATGGATATTCCAGTTACCATTTCTATGGAGGTTGGGCGCAGTAATATTAGTATCCGTAATTTATTGCAATTAAATCAAGGATCTGTGGTAGAGCTAGACAGGGTGGCTGGTGAGCCTTTGGATGTTTTGGTTAACGGCACCTTGATTGCGCATGGTGAAGTGGTTGTAGTAAACGATAAGTTTGGTATTCGTTTGACCGACGTAATCAGCCAAACCGAACGAATTAAAAAGCTTAAGTAATGCCTTATTGGTTAATTCTACTATTGGCAACTGGCACTGTGTTGCCCGTTGCTGCCGAGCCTGTCGCCTCTACCCCTCCTTCCAATCAGGTTGAGATTGTATCTTGGTTAATGTCTTTGGCCTTAGTGCTTGTGACTATTTTCGTTTGTGCTTGGATATTAAAGAAAACTCGCTTAAATCAGTTTTCTGCCGGCCAGGCAAAAGTAGTAAGTAACCTGACATTAGGTGCGCGTGAGCGAGTGACTGTTGTTGAAATTGGCGGGCAACAATATTTATTAGGCATTACTCAGCATTCAATTAATTTGTTGGATAAATTAGAGACGCCATTGCCGGAAACTGTCGGTTCTAAAATGAATGCGCCGTTTGCTAAACAGCTACAAGGAATGTTGTTTAAAAATGAAAAGTAAGCTGCTATTTGGCTTAGTATTAAGCGGGTTAATGGTTTTACCCAGTTATGCTCAAGACGGCATTTTGCCAGCCATAACCATGACGACCAACGCCGATGGTGGCCAAGAGTACTCGGTTACTCTGCAAGTATTAGCCTTGATGACGGCTCTGTCATTCTTACCAGCCTTGGTGATAATGATGACCTCATTCACTCGGATTGTGGTGGTGATGTCTATTCTGCGTCAGGCTATGGGCTTGCAGCAAAGCCCTTCTAATCAAGTGATTATTGGGATAGCTCTATTTTTAACCTTTTTTATTATGTCACCGGTGATTGATCAGGTAAATCAAAATGCGGTTCAACCTTACCTAAATGAAGAGTTGACCTCGATGCAGGCGTTTGAGCAAGCAAAACAACCAATGAAGGAATTCATGCTGGCGCAAACCCGACTGACGGATTTAGAAACCTTTGTAAAAATAGCTAAAATAGATGTTGCTGAACCCGAGGAAGTCCCGTTTAACGTATTAATTCCTGCGTTTATTACCTCAGAGCTAAAAACGGCTTTCCAGATCGGTTTTATGCTATTTATTCCTTTTCTGGTGATCGACTTAGTGGTGGCCAGTATTTTAATGGCCATGGGGATGATGATGCTGTCACCGATGATTGTGTCTTTGCCATTTAAACTGATGTTGTTTGTATTGGTTGATGGCTGGAGTTTGGTGATGGGAACTCTTGCAAATAGTTTTGGTATATAGCAGCAAGGAAGCCTAAACATGGAACCAGAAGTCTTTGTTGATGTATTCCGTTTAGCCTTAGGGCAGGTGGTCATTTTGGTGTCGGCGGCCATCATCCCTAGTTTGCTAGTTGGTTTAGTTGTCTCTATTTTTCAGGCTGCTACATCGATTAACGAACAAACCTTAAGTTTTTTACCGCGTTTATTAGTAACTCTGGCCTCACTGATATTTGCTGGACATTGGTTTACCGAAAAACTAATGGAATTATTTTTTACTATGGTGGAAATGATTCCGCAGGTTGTGGGCTAATGGATTTCCCCGCCAGTGTAGTCATGGCATGGATAGCGCAGTATTTGTGGTCTTTGACTCGGGTTGCTGCGATGTTAATGGCGTTGGCTAGCTTTGGTGGTAAATCGGTGCCTACGCGGATCCGCTTATTACTGGCTTTAGCAATTACCTTTGCTTTAGTACCGGTATTACCGCCGGTCACTGGTATAGAGCTATTTTCTTTTCAGGCGGTTATTGTATTAGCTCAACAAGTACTGATAGGTGCTTCAATCGGCTTTATTTCACAGTTAGTGATGCAAACTTTTGTGATTGGTGGGCAGGTAATTGCGATGCAAACCAGCCTCGGTTTTGCATCGATGGTTGACCCAAACAACGGCCAAAGTACACCGGTGGTGGGGCAGTTTTATTTACTGCTAGCGACTTTGTTATTTTTGGCCATAGATGGTCACTTACAGTTGATTACCCTGATAGCGATGAGTTTTGAAACCTTGCCTATCGGCATGAATGGCTTAGCTAGCTTAGACTACCAGTTGTTAGCAGGTTGGTATTCACAATTGTTTTTAGCTGCCTTGGCGCTATCAATTTCTTCAGTAGTGGCAATGTTATTAGTTAACTTTTCTTTTGGTATTATGACTCGTGCGGCTCCTCAATTGAATATTTTTAGTATTGGTTTTGCAGTGAGCATGTTGTTTGGTTTGTTCATTCTCTGGCTCACTATTGGCGGATTCATGGCTCACTTTGAAGCTCAATGGGAGGTGGGCCGTAGCTTGGCATGCACCATACTTGATATTGGGTGTTAACCCTGCGGCGAAACGACAATGGCAGACGACGAACAAGAAAAAACGGAAGACCCCACGGGGAAGAAACTCCAGGATGCCCGAGAAAAAGGGCAAATTGCCCGCTCTAAAGAGTTAAGTACGGCTGCGGTTTTGATTAGTGCCGCTCTGGCCATTATGGGGTTTGGTAGTATGCTGGCCGAGTCGATGGTAAAGGTGTTTCAAACCGCTTTCACCATGAGTCGAGAGCAGGTGTTTGATGTTAACCTCATGTTTCGCAATATCGGTGTTATGGCTTGGCTGTTGTTTAAACCTATGTTGTGGATTATGGGGTTTATTACAGTGGCAGCGCTAATCGGAAATACTTTGCTTGGCGGTATTTCTTTTAGTTGGGAAGCGGCGCGGCCAAAAGCCAGTAAAATGTCTCCTTTGCAAGGGTTTAAGCGAATGATTGGGGTTCAGGCCTTGGTTGAGTTTGTTAAAAGTGTCGCTAAAGTCTTGGTTATTGCTGGGGTGGTCTGGGCAGTTTTAAGCTGGAAATTCTCAGATATTCTCAGTTTAAGCATGCAATCCATACCAGGCTCAATTGTCAATGCCTTAGATATGTTGCAGTGGATGCTGCTCGCCTTAGTGTGCAGCCTGATTGTTATTGTGATAATCGATGTTCCTTACCAAATTTGGAATCACAATAAGCAGCTAAAAATGTCGAAGCAAGAAGTAAAAGACGAGCATAAAAATATGGAAGGTAGCCCCGAAATAAAGGGGCGGATCCGTCGCTTGCAAATGGAAATGGCTGCTCGACGTATGATGGCCGATGTGCCTCAAGCTGATGTGGTGGTCACTAACCCAACTCACTTCTCGGTTGCTTTGAAGTATGATAGTGATGGCAGTGGCGCTCCGAAAGTAGTTGCTAAAGGGGTGGATGAAGTGGCCCTGAAAATTCGCGAAGTTGCTCGTCACTATGAAGTGCCTATTATGGCCTCTCCCGCGTTAACCCGCTCTTTATATCACAGCACCAAATTAGGCCAAGATATTCCAGAAGGACTCTACGTTGCGGTGGCTCAAGTATTGGCCTTTGTATTTCAACTTGAACAATACCGTAAGGGTAAAGGTCAACGACCTAAGCCGGTTGGTGATGACCTACCTATCCCAGAAGAATTGAGATACTAAACCCAGTTTTCCCCTTATAGTTTTCTAATAATGCCGATTGGCTTAGTTATTGCTTTGGTCGAGCTATCAGTAGTTAGCAAGTCAGTATTTCGACACTTATGGAAATCATTAATCGTCTCAGCAGCTTTAAGTTTCAAGATCTAAAAAAAGTTGATACCAAGCTCATCAAAGGCTTTGGCACGCCCTTAGTGGTGTTGGCCACCTTAGGTATGGTTGTGCTGCCAATGGCTGCATGGCTACTGGATATACTGTTTGCCTTTAATATCTCGTTGGCCTTGGTGGTTCTGCTGGTGGCGGTTTATACCAAACGCCCTTTGGATTTTGCGGTTTTCCCAACGGTATTATTGATAGCCACTTTATTACGGCTTGCGTTGAACGTCGCTTCTACGCGGGTTGTATTATTGGAAGGGCATAATGGTGGTAACGCTGCTGGTAATGTGATTGAAGCTTTTGGCTCGGTGGTGATTGGCGGCAACTATGCAGTTGGCTTGGTTGTATTCTTGATTTTGATGATTATTAATTTCGTGGTCGTTACTAAAGGTGCGGGCCGGATTGCTGAAGTAAGTGCCCGCTTTACCTTAGATGCCATGCCCGGTAAGCAAATGGCGATTGATGCGGACTTAAACGCCGGCATCATTGATCAAGAGCAGGCGCGTGAGCGACGTAATGATGTAACTAGTGAAGCCGATTTCTATGGCTCTATGGATGGTGCCAGTAAGTTTGTAAAAGGAGATGCCATAGCCGGTATCCTGATTCTTTTTATCAACATCTTGGGTGGCTTTATTATTGGTGTCGCCCAGCATGATTTAAGTTTTTCTGAAGCTGCCGAAGTTTATACCTTATTAACTATTGGTGATGGTCTCGTCGCTCAAATTCCATCTTTACTGTTGTCGATTGCCGCCGCGCTGGTGGTAACTCGTCAAAATACTGAAGCCGATATGGGCGAGCAGGTGAGCCTGCAAATGTTTAAAGATCCTCGGGTGATGATCATTTGTGGTTCTATTTTGTTTGTGATGGGGATTGTTCCGGGAATGCCTCATCTTGCTTTTTTAAGTTGCGCGGCGGTGTGTTTAGTTACAGCGTGGTTGCGCCACAAAAATGACGCTAAAGTGGCCGCCGAGACAGCTTTACAGCCGAGTACATCTGTTACCTCAAATAACGCAGAGCCTAAAGAGTTAGGCTGGGATGATGTTCAGCCCGTTGATGTTATTGGTTTAGAAGTAGGTTATCGATTAATACCATTGGTGGACAAGAGCCAAGGCGGTGAGTTGCTGGCTCGAATAAAAGGGGTGCGTAAAAAGCTATCTCAAGACTTAGGCTTCTTGGTTCCTGCAGTGCATATCCGCGATAACTTAGACCTTGGACCTAACCAATATCGAATTACCTTAATGGGGGTGAGCTATGGTGAGTCAGAAGTTTTCCATGATCGTGAGATGGCGATTAATCCAGGCCAAGTATTTGGCAAAATTGAAGGCCAGTCTACCACCGATCCAGCGTTTGGTTTGGAAGCTGCGTGGATTGCTACCGAACAACGCGAACATGCGCAAACGCTTGGTTACACGGTGGTTGATTCTGCCACTGTAGTGGCGACTCATTTAAGCCAGCTGTTAACGAATAACGCCGCAAGTTTGCTGGGCCATGAAGAGGTGCAAAACTTACTCGATATGCTGGCCGGTAGCTTGCCTAAATTAGTAGAAGGTTTAGTTCCCGATACCATGACCTTATCCACAGTTGTGAAAGTACTGCAAAACTTATTAAATGAAGGTGTGCCGATCCGCGATGTTCGCAGTATTGTTCAGACCTTGGTTGAATACGGACCGAAGAGCCAAGACCCTGACGTACTTACTGCCGCCTGCCGTATTTCTTTGAAACGCTTAATCGTTCAAGAGTTAATCGGCAGTGAAGCGGAATTGCCTGTTATTACTCTTTCCCCAGACTTGGAGCAAATATTGCATCAATCTATGCAGGCGGCTGGCAACGATGGCGCAGGTATGGAGCCTGGCTTGGCAGAAAAACTTCAAGTATCGCTAAGCGAAGCTTGCCAGAATCAGGAACTGGCTGGTCAACCTGCTATCTTATTAACGTCTGGGATCTTGCGCTCAAGCATGTCTCGATTTGTTAAAAGTGCAATGCCAGCCTTGCGGGTTCTCTCTTATCAAGAAGTACCTGAAGATAAACAAATACGTATTGTTAGCTCGGTTGGACAGTAGCTCAGAGCGTGTGAAGGAAGGTGAACCGTGAAAATGAAACGCTTTTTTGCAAAAGATATGCGTACAGCATTAGCTGAGGTAAAAGAAACTCTCGGTAGTGATGCGGTGATAATGTCCAACAAAAAGGTGACCGGTGGTATTGAGATTGTTGCCGCTGTTGAACCTACGAATGCCAAACAAGCTGAAGCTGAAAGTTCTCGCGAGTTGGCGGAAGACAGTGTCAATTTATCGTCTTATAAATCGAAGTCTCGACCTAAAACGCCAATATCTCAGCAGCAAAGTCATGATTTTGACGAAAACGCGAGTTTAAAAGACAATTTAACCAATTTCATGCAGCGCCATCAAAAGCGTCAGCAAGAGACCTTGCAACAACATCAGATTCAGCAACAAGCGCAACGGCCTCGTAGTGTTCAGGCGCCGCGTTCTTTAGCTCAGCAGCAGACGTGGTCACAACCACAAGGGGTTTTATCGGGTAATAGCAAGGCTACTTCTAGCAAATTACATAGCTCCCAGACGCCAGCAAATAATGAATTGGGTGACCTTAAAAAAGAAATGGCGGCGATGCGCAAATTATTAGAGCATCAGGTGTCAGGCTTAATGTGGCAAGAAGTTGAACGTCAAGAGCCAGTTAGAGCCATGTTAATTAGACAGTTACAACTACTAGGCTTTGATGAAGATATGGCTGATCAAGTGGCTGGATACATTCCAGAAGAACTCGGTGTTCAGGAGGGCTGGCAGCACATACAAGAGTTATTGGCTCATCAGCTACCAGTGGGACAGGATGAAATCTTATCTCAAGGCGGAGCAGTAGCTCTATTAGGACCCACAGGTGTGGGGAAAACCACAACTATTGCCAAGCTTGCCGCTCAGTTTGCCATGCGTCATGGTGCAGAAAGCGTTGCAATGATAACCACCGACACTTATCGTATTGGTGCTCATGAGCAGCTGGCAACTTATGGAAAAATTATGGGTTGCGCGGTGCGTATTGCCAACGATGAAGAAGAGCTTTCGCAATTGTTGTATCAGTTTAAAGATAAAAAACTGGTATTAATTGATACAGCAGGCATGAGCCAACGTGATTTACGTTTACACGAACAACTCGATAAATTGGTAAAAAATAGCCGAGTGAAGATCCGTCATTATTTAGTAATGTCGGCCAATGCGCAACGTCGCGTTATTGAAGAAACGGTGAATCAATTTCAGCGAATTCCGCTAGCTGGTACCATACTTACTAAACTAGACGAGAGTCTGGCATTGGGAGAAGTGTTAAATGTGACCTTGCGTCATGCCTTGCCAATAAGTTACGTTACCCATGGGCAGCAAGTGCCAGAAGATATTGCTGTAGCGGAGCCTCAGAAACTTATTGAGCAAGCGTTGTCAGTAGTGGATAAGCAAACACAGCAACATTTTTGGTTTAGTGAAACCGAACAACAAAAGGTTTCTGATGTATTCTAAAAACAATGGTTTTGACCAGGCTAGCGGCTTACGAATGATGCAACAAAAAAATAATGTAAAAGTGATTGCCGTAACTGGCGGTAAAGGTGGCGTGGGTAAAACTAATGTCACTTTGAATATGGGTATAGCGATGGCTGCTCAGGGCAAACGAGTGATGGTACTCGATGCTGATCTAGGCTTAGCAAATGTTGACGTTTTATTGGGCTTACGAGTAACCAAAAACTTGTCCCATGTGCTTTCTGGTGAATGTACCTTGGATGAGGTCTTGGTTGAAGGGCCAAACGGTATCCTCATTGCGCCAGCTACCTCCGGCACCCAATCAATGGTTGAGTTAAGTCCAGCAGAACACGTTGGCCTGATTCGAGCATTTAGTAGTATGAAAACTCCCATCGATGTGTTGTTAGTGGATACTGCCGCAGGTATCTCCGATATGGTATTAAGTTTTGCCAAAGCCTCGCAAGATATTTTGGTCGTAGTGTGTGATGAACCGACCTCAATAACCGATGCTTACGCGTTAATTAAATTGTTATCCAATCAGCACGGTGTTTATAAATTTAAAGTGGTGGCCAACATGGTGCGTAGCTTGCGCGAAGGGCAAGAGTTGTTCGCCAAGTTGACCCGAGTCACTGACCGTTTTCTAGATGCTACACTTGAGTTAGTGTCGTGTATTCCTTATGACAATAATGTACGCTTGGCGGTGAGAAAGCAGCGGGTTGTAGTGGAAGCTTACCCTAAATCACCCGCTTCATTGGCATTTCGCTCTTTGGCGAGTAAAGCCAATACTTGGCCAATACCGGAACAAGCGGGTGGGCACTTAGAATTTTTTATAGAGAATCTTCTCGAATTTGGACAACGTAAAAATAGAGAACAGCTTAGTGAATAAAGTTGCCGCTTATGCCAGCGCGAACGACACTAATCTTTTGGTGGAACGCCACGCAAATTTGGTTAAACGCATCGCCCACCATCTTATGGCGCGGCTACCGGCGAGTGTGTTAGTCGATGATTTAATTCAATCAGGCATGATAGGTTTGATTGAAGCTGCTCGTAATTTTGATGGTTCTAAAGGAGCCAGTTTTGAAACCTATGCGGGTATTAGAATTCGTGGTGCAATGCTCGATGAAATTCGCCGAGGTGATTGGGTTCCTCGTTCTGTCCATAAGAATAGCCGAGCAATTAGTGAGGCTATTGCTGCTGTAGAAAAAGACAAAGCTGGCGATGCGAAAGACGTTGAAGTGGCTGAAAAACTAGGCGTAAGTTTAAGTGAATATCACGCAATGTTGGCTGATGTTAACTGTGGGCGGATTTTAGGTATTGACGACCTAGGTGTTAGTGAAGATGTCATTTCTAGCGAAGAGAGTCGCGAGCAAAATCGCCCATTTGAGGGTTTCGCTAATCAGCGCTTTCAGCAATCTTTAGCTGAGTGTATTAAAGGCTTACCTGAGCGAGAAGCTTTGGTGCTTTCGCTGTATTATGACGAAGAATTAAACCTAAAAGAAATTGGTGAAGTTTTGAGCGTTAGTGAATCTAGGGTGAGCCAAATTCATAGTCAGGCCTTGGCGCGTGTTAAAACACGAATGCGAGATTGGACACAATAGAGCAATTCATCCTTACAATTCTGATAAAAGATGGACTAAAATTGTGTTTATTAAGGCATAATATATTTATTACATAAAGTTTTAGTCTAAGTTTAGGCTTGCAAAAACATCCTGCTGGGGGAAGTACCTTGGATAAAAATATGAAAATTCTGGTTGTTGATGATTTTTCAACAATGAGAAGGATTATTAAAAACTTGCTAAGAGATCTTGGTTTCAATAATACACATGAAGCTGATGATGGTAATACGGCGTTACCTATGCTTAAAGGAGGTGACTTTGAGTTTGTTGTCACTGACTGGAATATGCCGGGCATGGAAGGCATAGATCTGCTGAAAAACATTCGAGCGGATGAAAGTTTGGCGCATCTACCCGTGTTGATGGTGACCGCGGAAGCGAAACGCGAACAGATTATTGAAGCAGCACAAGCTGGGGTAAATGGTTATATTGTTAAACCGTTTACTGCCGCCACTCTAAAAGAGAAGTTAGATAAGATTTTCGAAAGATTACAATAATAAAGGATGCCGCGTGAGCACAGAGACTCCGATTATTTCATTAGCTGATGCCAAAAACTTGGTTGGGCTACTTGAAGAAGGAAATGTCGCCGAGGCGAATCAACTTGTGAGTGAGCTTTGTGCTCCCAAAGCCGATTTGTTATTTGATAAGGTTGGACAGCTCACCCGTCAACTTCATGATTCATTAAATGAATTTAAGCTCGACATTCGAATAAATGAGTTAGCCAATCAAGAGATTCCAGACGCTAAAGAACGTTTGAGTTACGTGATTGAGATGACTGACCAAGCGGCCAACAAAACCATGGATGCAGTAGAGTCAGGTTTGCCAATTGCTGATCAATTAACCAATGAAATCAATAATATTATGCCGATATGGCAAAGTTTGATGGAAAGACGAATTGAGATTGGTCAGTTTAAAGCGCTATGTCACCAAATCGATATTTTCCTCAACAGTTCTTCAGTTAATGCCGATAAACTACGAAACATGTTAACTGAAATACTGATGGCCCAAGACTTCCAAGACCTTACCGGGCAAATGATCCGAAAAGTGATTACTTTGGTTCAAGAGGTTGAGGAAAGCTTAGTCGAAATGCTGACTTTATTTGGTAACGAGAAAGTAGAAACGGTTAGTAGAGAAAAACCGAGTAAGTCTGCTACCGAGGCCGAAGGGCCGATTATCAATAAAGAGCAAAGAGACGATGTGGTTAACGGTCAGGACGATGTTGACGATTTATTGTCTAGTTTAGGATTTTAAGGGAGTAGCGCATGTCGTTTGATGTAGATGAAGACATCTTACAAGACTTTCTCGTTGAAGCGGCCGAGATCCTTGAGCAGCTATCTGAGCAGCTAGTTGATTTGGAAAAACGTCCAGATGATAGTGATTTATTGAACGCAATTTTCCGTGGTTTTCATACGGTAAAAGGTGGCGCCGGTTTTCTATCATTAACCGAGTTAGTGGATGTTTGTCATGGTGCAGAAAACGTGTTTGACACCTTACGTAATGGTGGAAGGCGTGTTTCTTCTGAGTTAATGGATGTCATTCTTGAAGCTCTTGATACTGTCAATGATATGTTTGCTCAGGTTCAAGCTCGCGAAGAGCTGACCCCAGCCTCACCCGAAATTATCGAGCGATTACATCAATTGGCGGCTCCTGAATCGGCTGAACAAGCAGTGATTGAACCGGAGCCAGAGCCAGAGCCTCAACCTCAACCAGAATCAGGAAGTGGCACTTCTTCAGACACATCGAGTGTTGATGAAATTACTGATGATGAGTTTGAGCGCTTACTCGATGAATTGCATGGTACAGCTGCACCAAATGTAAGTGCCAGCTCTACTGAAACTAGTGACACAGCTGTAGTTAGTTCGTCTGATAATGGTGATATCTCTGATGAAGAGTTTGAGAAGTTACTAGATGAGCTACATGGTACTAAGGCTCCTGGTGTCACTCCCCAACCCACTGCTAAACCCGACAACACTTCGGCTGCGAGCAGCGGTGACGAAATTGATGATGACGAGTTTGAGCGTCTGCTCGACCAATTGCATGGAGCCGGTAAAGCGCCGGAGGTTAAACCTGCAGCGGCAAAACCAGCACCCGCAGTAAGCTCAAACGCTAATAAGCCAGCACCTGTTGCCAAGCCTGCTTCTAGTCAACCTGAGCCAGCTAAAGCGACTAAGGCTGAACCAGTTAAGGCGCCAACTAAGCAAGCCGCACCTCATGGTGAAACAACGGTACGGGTAGATACCCGCACCCTTGATGAGATCATGAATATGGTAGGCGAGTTAGTGTTGGTGCGTAATCGCTTAGTGAGCTTAGGCTTAAATAGCAACGATGAAGAAATGTCTAAAGCTACTGCAAATTTGGATGTAGTGACAGCCGACTTGCAAGGCGCCGTCATGAAAACACGTATGCAGCCAATCAAAAAGGTATTTGGTCGTTTCCCAAGGGTTGTTCGTGATTTAGCGCGGAGCTTAAAAAAAGACATTAACCTTGAGTTGGTGGGTGAAGATACCGATTTAGACAAAAACTTAGTTGAGGCGTTGGCTGATCCTTTGGTTCACTTGGTGCGTAACTCAGTTGACCACGGTATTGAAATGCCTGATGACCGAGTTGCCTCTGGTAAACCTAGAACTGGTGTTATCCGCCTATCAGCTTCTCAGGAAGGTGACCACATCCTGCTAATGATTGAAGATGATGGCGCTGGTATGAACGCCGAAAAATTGAAATCTATCGCTGTTTCTCGAGGAGTATTAGATGCCGATGCAGCGGCAAGAATGTCGGATAAAGATGCCTATAGCTTGATTTTTGCTCCAGGGTTTTCAACTAAAACTGAAATATCTGACATTTCTGGTCGTGGTGTTGGAATGGATGTAGTAAAAACTAGCATTACTCAATTAAATGGCACAGTTGATATTGATTCTGCTTTAGGCAAGGGAACAACTTTACAAATTAAAGTCCCTTTAACCTTAGCCATATTACCAACCCTAATGGTGGATGTAGGCCAACAAACCTTTGCTCTACCATTAACCAGTGTAAATGAGATATTTAATTTAGATTTAACTAAAACCAATGTGGTCGATGGTCAAGAAACGGTCATTGTTCGGGACAAAGCTATTCCTTTGTTTTATTTGCAAGATTGGTTGAATCGTAACGGTCGAGTTGGTGAGCGAGTATCACAAGGCCACGTTGTTGTTGTGCAAATTGGTCCCCAGCAAGTAGGTTTTGTTGTAGATAACTTGATTGGCCAAGAGGAAGTGGTGATTAAGGCTCTCGATCAATTGTTACAAGGCACTCCTGGTATGGCGGGTGCAACAATTACTAGTGATGGTCGAATTGCACTAATACTCGATATTCCCAGCTTACTTAAACGCTACGCTCGAAAAGTGTAAGTGTTATCTTAAGAAGAATTTAGCATGGCAATAAAAGTATTGGTTGTTGATGACTCGAGTTTTTTTCGTCGAAGAGTCAGCGAAATTATTAACGCTGACCCTTCACTTGAGGTTATCGATACCGCAAAAAATGGGCAAGAAGCCATTGATATGGTGGCTCGCTTAAAACCCGATGTCATTACAATGGATATAGAAATGCCGGTGATGGATGGTATAACGGCCGTTAAGCAAATTATGGCTAAACATCCTACACCGGTTTTAATGTTTTCTTCACTTACTCATGAAGGTGCCAAGGCAACACTCGATGCATTAGAAGCGGGTGCTCTCGACTTTATTCCCAAAAAGTTTGAAGATATTGCTCGTGATAGAGAAGAAGCGGTTAGCCTCTTACAACAGCGAGTTAAGGCTATTGCTCGCCGTAGAGTAATGGCGCGCCGAACGCCAATTACTCCTGCTGCTAGCGGGCGTAACACTCGGCCGTCGACGCTAACAAGTCAGCGCAGTAGTACACCCTTAAAGTCAACTATTGGCGGTGGTACGCAAGAAACCGATAAATTGACCCCGAGAGCTAAGTTTAAACCCTCTGGTAAGCGCTATAAGTTGGTGGCTATTGGTACCTCTACCGGGGGCCCGGTCGCATTACAAACGATTCTAACTCAGATCCCCGCAGGCTTTTCGAAGCCTATTTTGTTAGTCCAACACATGCCAGCGACGTTTACTGCTGCTTTCGCTCAGCGCTTAAATAGTTTGTCTAGGATTAATGTCAAGCAGGCTGAAGATGGCGACGAATTGCGCCCCGGTTGGGCTTATTTGGCTCCCGGTGGTAAACAAATGTTAGTAGAAGGCCGCGGACAATACGGCCGTTTGAGAGTGATAGAAGGCAATGACAAGGTTAATTATAAACCTTGTGTTGATATTACTTTTGCTTCTTTAGCTAAGAGCCATCAATCTAGTGTATTGGCGATGATACTTACCGGCATGGGAGCAGATGGGCGAGATGGCTGTCGCTTACTTAAGGAACAAGGCTCAACCATTTGGGCGCAAGATGAAGCATCTTGTGTTGTGTATGGTATGCCGCAGGCGGTGGCGAGTGCTGGCCTTGCGTCACAGCAGATGCCCTTAGATAGTTTTTCTGAGGCGATTGTCGCGGAAATAGGGAATGGATAAACTTAGCATAGCTGGCGTATTACTCGCCTTCTCTGCTGTTGGTTTTGGCCATACCTTGGCAGGTGGTAGTCTGAGTGATCTAGTTAATTTGCATGCCTTTATTATCGTTGTTGGTGGCACTACCGGTGCGGTTATGTTGCAAACTCCTGCTGAGCAATTTGTGTTGGCTTTCAAGTCCATTCCTAAGGTTTGGCAAAGATCCGATTTTGATTTTGCCAAGCAATCTAAGCTTATTTTAAGCTGGTCTCATACTGTTCGCAAAGACGGGTACCTAGTGCTGCAAAAGCATAAACAGTCTGCCGAACCTTTCAGTTTGTTAGGGCTTGAAATGCTCATTGACGGCGCAGAACCTCAACATTTAAAGCAATCCCTAGAAGACGTATTGGATTTAGAACAGAATCGTTTAGATAAACAGGCTGGTGTATTTGAGGCTATGGGAGGGTATTGTCCCACGGTGGGTATTTTGGGGGCAGTATTGGGGTTGATTCAAGCCATGGCATTTCTTACCAGCCCTGAGCAGTTAGGTCAAGGTATTGCTGTGGCATTTGTCGCGACAATTTATGGTGTCGGTTTTGCTAATTTTGTGTTTTTGCCTTTAGCTAATAAATTGCGTGCATTAGCGGGGGAACGTGCCATTTTTCAAGAAATGACACTTACCGGTTTAGTATTGATTGCTGAAGGCGCTGGAAGCTTAGAAGTGCAGCGCCGTTTGGCTAGTTTTACTTGGGAGCGGGGTTAAGGTGCGTCATCGCTATGCCACTCAAGCTAAGCGTAATGCCAGTACAGAACGTTGGTTAGTCTCTTATGCCGATTATATGACTTTGATGTTTGCTCTGTTTGTGGTGTTGTATGCAATGGCAATTGCGAATGAGCAAGATTATCCAGAGTTGCAACAACGTTGGCAGCAGGCCATACGTTTATTTGATGCTCAGCAAAGCGGAAATTCATTTGCTGGCGAAAACCAAACTAGCTTTATTGCCAGCGAGCAAGCACTTGGCCAATCAATTCTGCAACAGGGAGCAAACCCTTCATCTCAGGAAAAAACAGCCCTTATCAGTCAACAGATAACCCTCCCAGCGGATAAGTTTAGCCAATTAGCGGAACATTTAGCTGAGGAATTTAAAGACTTTTTGAAAACCGACGATATAGTCGTTAGTTATGAGCAGAATTGGCTGACCATTGAGCTAGATAGTCGTTTGTTTTTTGCTAAAGGTAGTGCGTTTTTGTTAAAACCCGCAGAGCAAGTACTCAATACCGTAGCTGAGCAGTTAAGACCGCTTAAAAACTATATTCGCGTGCGTGGATATACAGATGAAGATAGCATTGACAGTGAACTCTACCCAAGTAATTGGGAACTCTCTGCAGCTAGAGCTACTCGTGTATTAAGAGAGCTGCAGGCGAGGGGGGTTAATCCTGCTCAATTGGCTTTAGAAGCCTATGCTGAATACGCCACTGACGATACAGAAAATGCTAAACGAAGAGTAGTGATCGCGTTGTCGCAAGATGTGTGGCAAGAGAAACCAAAGAAAGATATGGCTGAACCGATGCTTTCAGCCCCGAAACCACAAGCTAAGCCAGACAGTGAGACAATGTTAGCTGTACCTTTAGAAGGTGGCGGAGTGCGTTTTACAACAAGGCAGGAACCATAGTGAAAGTTTGGACAGTGGCGAATCAAAAAGGTGGCGTGGGCAAAACAACTACGGTTATTTCTTTGGCTGGGCTGCTGGCACAACAAGGAAAGCGAGTATTGTTGCTCGACACCGACCCGCACGCTTCGTTAACCAGCTATTTAGGTTTTGATGTGGATAGCGTGCAAGGTACGCTGTATGAGTTATATCAAAATAGCCAGTTAGACGACGCAATGGTTAATCATAGTATTCAGTCGACCGCATTTGATAATTTGGATTTGATCCCTGCCAGTATGGCTCTTGCTACCCTCGATAAGGTCCTTGGTCAGCGAGAGGGAATGGGCTTAATTCTAAAACGTATTCTGGCACGAGTGGAACAGCGTTACGATTACGTGTTGATTGATTGCCCCCCAGTGCTGGGAGTGATGATGGTTAATGCCTTAGCGGCTAGTGACCGAGTGCTAGTGCCAGTACAGACTGAATTTTTGGCAATAAAAGGTTTAGAAAGAATGGTCAAAACCTTAGCTATTATGCAGCGTTCATGTCCAGATCGTTTACGCTATACCGTTGTGCCAACAATGTACGATAAACGTACCCGGGCCTCTTTGGCTGCATTGAAAGAGTTGCAAGAAACTTATCCCAATAATATTTGGAATTCAGTGATCCCTATTGATACCAAATTTCGCGATGCCAGTTTGCGCCATACTCCGCCATCTTACCATATCAAAAATTGCCGAGGGGTGTTTGCCTATCAAACCTTATTGGCCCACCTCATGCAAATGAGAGATGACCAGGGGTTTTTATGAATAGTGACAAATTAATGGAACAAGCGCTGGGAGATTATTTCGATTCGTTGTTAAGTGAGCCTGTAGAATCGACTCCTGTGGCCAATTCTCCTGAAGTAAACGTTGATTCGGATCAAGTGCCGCAGACTAAACCCTTAGCTACGTTGTTTGCTGAAGCCGAACAACGTGTGGCGGCAGTTGCGGAAGCAGAGGCTAAAAATGCATTATTGCCTATTAAGGAATTACCTGAGCAAGCGCCTGAACCCGAATCAACAGAGCTTGAGCAGCAATATGCTGAACCAGAACTTGAGACACAAGTTGAATCGCAAGCGCAGCAGCAAAATAGTGAAAGCGAATGGCAAAATATTGAGACTGATAACGAGTTTCAAGTGCTATTCTTTGAAGTAGCAGGTGTGACGTTTGGCGTTCCACTTACTAATTTAGGTGGTATTCATCGTATTACCGAAGTGAGCCCGTTATTTGGCAAACCTGCTTGGTTCTCTGGCATTATGATAGAGCGCGAGCAAAAATTATCGGTTGTGGATACTGCTAAGTGGGTAATGCCTGGGCAGCCCTTTGAGCCAAGTTACAAATATTTAGTAATGTTAGGTGAAACGCCATGGGGCCTGAGCTGTGAAAAGCTACTAGGTACAGAGCGTTTAAATACAGACGATGTAAAATGGCGTAGTCAGCCGGGGAAAAGACCTTGGTTAGCTGGTATGGTAAAGCAAAAAATGTGTGCTCTATTGCATGTGGAAGAGTTGCAAGCCATGTTGAGCAATGGCGTAGATATTGACGGACGCTAAAATTGTGGGAGGTGGGTAGCCTTCTGGTCTTGAAAGGCTAGGAAAATCCGCCATTTAGTTTTATAAGATATGATATATACTGAAGAGTATCAGTTGCGAGATCCGGTTGGACTCAAGAACACTAAAAGGACATGCAGATGAGCGAGCAACGTAACATCGCAGAAAATATTACCGAAGACGAAGTGCTTCAATGGGTGACTTTTCAGCTAGAAAATGAAACTTATGGTATAAACGTGATGCAAGTGCAGGAGGTGCTACGTTATACCGAAATAGCCCCTGTTCCTGGCGCACCTGATTATGTACTGGGTATTATCAATTTACGCGGTAATGTGGTTACCGTAATTGATACTCGTTCGCGCTTTGGATTGCCTTCTTCAGAGATTACCGAAAATTCTCGAATTGTTATCATTGAGGCTGAAGCTCAAGTCATTGGCATTTTGGTAGATAGTGTTGCAGAAGTGGTATATTTGCGTTCTTCTGAAATCGACACTGCGCCAAATGTGGGGACTGAAGAAAGCGCTAAGTTTATTCAAGGCGTGAGTAATCGAGATGGACAATTATTGATCCTTGTTGATTTAAATAAGCTACTTTCCGACGATGAGTGGGATGAGTTAAGTTCGTTATAAATGGATTGGATTAGTGTTTTTGCCTTATCGCTAGCTTTAATATGTTTAGCTGGGGCCGCTTGGTTTAGTCTTCAAGCTAAAAAGCAGTCTGAACTTGGGCAGAAAAAAATACAAAGTTTGGAAGTAATAACCAAAAACTTGCTGCAGTCTCATCGTTTAGTTGAGCGGCAATTGGAAGAACTTCATGAAGCTAATGTGTCTTTTGTGCAAGAACTAGAGAGGCAAAGTAAACAACTAGAGCAAGTGTTTTTGCGCACCTCACAAATCCAGTCTCAAGATCCAGACAGCAAACTGTATACTCGCGCAGTAAAACTGGTTGAATTAGGCGCAGATCTTGATGAAGTAATGCGTGAATGTGAGCTGCCCAAGGCTGAAGCTGAATTACTGCTTAGCTTACGTAATAAAATGAAAGGCCAAGTGAGTTAGTTTGACTACTCGTTTGTTAATTAAGCAAGCGAGTTTAGTTATTTTACCTAGAGCGTTTGGTTGCTTTATTGGTCTCTCAAACTCGGTTTTAATCCCCCATATCGGCTAGATTTAAGCTTTAGCTGTGATACCATCCCTGCCAAGGTTTTTTCAAAGATTTATTAATGCTCAAAGTCAGTGGTCTGTGTTGTGTAAGAGAAGAGCGGGTGCTTTTCGACAACTTGTCTTTTTCGCTTTCTTGTGGAGAAATTTTGCAGCTAGCCGGACCTAACGGGGTGGGCAAAACCAGCCTATTAAGATTAGTGGCTGGCTTATCAAGGCCCGAGCAAGGGAGTATTACTTGGGATGAGCGTAACATCAGTGAAGTGGCCGAAATTTTTCAGCGACAGTGTTTGTACCTAGGTCATTACGCAGGGGTTAAGGCCGAGCTTAGCGCGATTGAAAACCTACATTTTTATCTTGGCTTAGCAGGACAAACTGTGAGCTTGTCAGAGCTACATGCTCTGCTAGCTAAAGTTGGCTTAGCTGGTCTTGAGGATGAGCCGGTGGCTCATTTGTCAGCAGGCCAGCAGCGCCGGGTCGCATTGGCTCGCCTTTGGTTGGTAAAACGCAAGCTTTGGATCCTAGACGAACCTTTTACCGCAATCGATAAACAAGGCGTGGCTTATCTGGAAAAAGTCATGTTAGCTCATGCTCAAAGTGGCGGTATGGTATTGCTCACTACTCACCAAGAGTTGTCTTTAGCTCCGAATCAGTACCGACATTTAACTATTACGCCTGCTTATGAGGAACAAGCATAATGCAGTCATTTATTGCGGTAATTAAGCGTGAATTGCTGGCGGCGTTTCGGCAGAAGTCCGATGTGGTAAACCCTTTGTGGTTCATTGTTATAGTGATCACTTTATTTCCTATTGCAGTGGGACCCGAACCTTTGTTATTGGCTAAGATTGCCCCCGGTATTTTATGGGTGGCGGCTTTGCTTTCCTCATTACTGTCATTAGAGCGCCTGTTTCGAGATGACTTCGCTGATGGCTCTTTAGAGCAAATGATGTTGAGCGGTTGCTCTTTGAGTTTAATTGCTTTGGCCAAAATTGTTGCCCATTGGTTGATTACAGGACTTCCTATCTTGTTGTTATCACCGCTCTTAGCTGTATTGCTGTCTTTGCCGTGGGATAGTTTTCAAGCGGTGTTTTATACTTTGCTACTTGGCACTCCTGTATTGAGTTTAATCGGTTCTGTTGGTGTTGCGCTAACTGTAGGTTTACGTAAAGGTGGCGTATTGCTGAGTTTGTTAATTCTGCCTTTGTATATTCCGGTATTAATTTTTGCGACATCAACCATTGAAGCAGCTTCTTTGAGCTTGCCCTATAGCGGGCATTTAGCGATCATGGGGGCAATTAGTTTAGTAAGCTTAACTTTGGCACCTTTTGCTACGGCTGCGGCCTTAAGAGTTAGCGTTAATTAGTGTTTAAATATAACTGGGAGAGTTGAAAGCCTAATGTGGAAATGGTTGCATCCTTATGCCAAGCCAGAAGCAAGTTACCAGTTAGCTGGAAAGTTTATTCCGTGGTTTAGTATATTTGCCATAGTGTGCTTTGTTATTGGTTTGGTTTGGGGCTTGGCTTTTGCCCCTACCGATTATCAGCAAGGCGATAGTTTTAGAATTATCTATATTCATGTGCCTTCTGCTATTTTGTCGATGGGGGCGTATGCTTCTATGGCAGTGGCAGCATTTATTGGTTTAGTTTGGCAAATTAAGCAAGCCGATATGTATGTTGCCGCAGTTGCACCAGTTGGTGCGGTATTCACCTTCGTTGCTTTGTTCACTGGAGCTGCGTGGGGGAAACCGATGTGGGGGGCTTGGTGGGTATGGGACGCTCGGTTGACTTCTGAACTCATCCTATTGTTTTTATATCTTGGTGTGATGGCGCTGTATAATGCTTTTTCCGATAAAACTATGGCGGGCAGAGCTGCCGGTATATTAAGCATTGTTGGTGTAATTAATTTACCAATTATTCACTATTCCGTTGAGTGGTGGAATACCCTTCATCAAGGCGCCACTATTACCAAGTTTGCTAAACCCTCTATTGACTCTCGTATGTTGTGGCCTTTATTGGTGAATATTCTGGCTTTCTCGTTCTTCCTAGGGGCTGTGAGCTTAGTGCGTTTTAGAACTGAATTGTTAAGCCGGGAACAGCGAAGGCCTTGGGTTCAGCAATTAGTTGCACGCCAAATACAGGATAAGGGGAAGCCGAATGCAATTTAATTCTCTCAATGATTTTCTAGCTATGGGGGGGTATGGCTTTTATGTATGGTTAGCTTTTGGAGTCAGTGCTTTGGCCATGTTGGCCATCATTGTAGATAGTGTCATTAAACGAAATGCGATTATTAAATCAGTGGCGCGACAAAGCACGCGTCAGCAACGACGACAAGCGGCTAAAGAGGTAACTGAACGCCTATGAATCCAAGACGTAAAAAACGCTTAACCATAGTACTTGCCATTGTACTTGGCTTAGGGGCTTCAATTGGATTATTGCTATTTGCCTTACAACAAAATATCGATTTGTTTTATACCCCTAGTGAGTTGGTGAATGGTAAAGGTAAAGAGCAGCTTAAACCAGAAGTGGGTCAGCGTCTGCGAATTGGTGGTTTAGTCTTACCCGGTACGGTTGAGCGGTCGGCAACGAGTTTGCAGGTACGTTTTAAATTAAGTGATGCCGGCGGCGGTTTAGTGACCATTAATTACGAAGGTATTCTGCCTGACTTATTTCGTGAGGGGCAGGGTATTGTTGCGCAAGGTCATTTAGTTGACGCCAGAACCGTAGACGCCTTTGAAGTTCTTGCCAAGCATGACGAAGAATACATGCCGCCAGAAGTGGCAGACGCTTTGGAAGGAATGGAACATTTCAAACCTGAATATACTGAAGCCCAACTTAAAGGCTCAGGACACTAGAGAGTTATTATGATCCCCGAACTTGGACATTACGCACTTATTCTCGCGGTAACACTGGCTATTTTACAGAGCGTGTACCCGCTATGGGGAGCCAGTAAAAATAGCGTGACTTTGATGCGCTTGGCGCGTCCTTTAGCCTTGGCACAGTTTGCCTTTGTCGCACTCTCGTTTGCGGTACTTAGCTATAGTTTTGCTGTTAACGATTTTTCAGTGGCTTACGTGGCGAATAATTCGAATAGCCAAATGCCCATCTATTTTCGCTTATCGGCAGTATGGGGAGCCCATGAAGGCTCACTATTATTATGGGCGATGATATTGTCTGGCTGGGGCGCAGCAGTGGCTTTATTTAGTCGTGGTCTTCCTTTAGATGCGGTGGCACGAGTTGTAGCGGTTATGGGAATGATATGCGTTGGCTTTTATCTTTTCATATTATTAACTTCCAATCCCTTCGAGCGAACTCTACCGTTTTTCCCCATTGACGGCCAAGATTTAAATCCGTTGCTACAAGATGTTGGGTTGATTTTCCATCCGCCATTATTGTACATGGGATATGTGGGTTTTTCGGTTGCTTTTGCCTTTGCCATTGCGGCTTTATTAGCTGGGCGTCTCGATTCGACTTGGGCGCGTTGGTCGCGCCCTTGGACTATGGCCGCTTGGGTATTTTTAACCTTAGGGATTGCCCTTGGCAGTTGGTGGGCTTACTACGAGTTAGGTTGGGGGGGGTGGTGGTTCTGGGACCCTGTGGAAAATGCCTCCTTCATGCCTTGGTTGGTGGGTACGGCTCTATTGCACTCGTTAGCGGTAACCGAAAAACGCGGTGTATTTAAGTCTTGGACAGTACTTTTGGCTATTTCGGCCTTTTCATTGAGCTTACTCGGTACCTTCTTAGTGCGCTCGGGGGTATTAGTCTCAGTGCATGCTTTCGCCAGCGACCCAGCTCGAGGGCTGTTTATTCTGGCGTTCTTGTTAGTGGTGATTGGCGGCTCATTGTTACTATTTGCCTTTCGTGGCTCACAGGTGAAAAGCCGCGGTAGCTATAGTTTGTTTTCCCGAGAAACTTTTCTTTTAATCAACAATATTCTGTTGGTGGCTGCACTGGTGGTGGTGTTGCTAGGCACTTTATTGCCGTTAATTCACAAAGAAATTGGTTTGGGCAGTATTTCTATCGGCGAAGCATTTTTTAACCGCATGTTTAGTTGGATGATTGTTCCTTTTGCTATCGCTTTAGGTATCGGCCCATTATTGCGTTGGAAACGCCAGGCTGTCGAGCCACTTAAGTTACAGTTGGCTGTTATTGCTGGCTTAAGTTTAGGGCTGCCGGCACTGATGTTTACGCTGTTCGCTCCGCAATTTTATGCGCTAGCTTATATGGCTGTGGTGTTGGCATTTTGGGTAATTATGTGCACTGCTTTGGAAGTGTATTTACGGGCCACTCATCGACATGTTTTGTTTAAGGGGCTGACACTACTGAGTCGCTCCCACTGGGCGATGGTACTGGGCCATCTAGGCTTGGCTGTGACCATTATTGGCGTCGCTTTAACCAGTCATTACAGCATTGAAAAGGATCTGCGAATGGAGGCTGGGGACTCGGTCACTTTTGCCGATTATCAGTTTAATTTTATGCGTGTTGAGCCTTTAGTGGGGCCTAATTATCAAGGTCATGTTGGAGTCATTGATGTTTATCAGGGCGAACAGTTAGCAGGCTCGCTACGCGCCGAGAAGCGCTTCTACCGAGTGCAACGTAATATGATGACAGAAGCCGCCATTGATGCCGGTTTTTGGCGCGATTTATACGCTGCCATGGGCGAGCAATTGCCTGGCGGTGCTTGGGCGGTACGTTTGTATTATAAGCCCTTTATTCGTTGGATTTGGTTAGGGGCGATAATTATGGCCTTGGGAGGAGTTTTTGCGATCAGTGATAAACGTTATCGCTTCAAGGTAAAGCAGGTTCAGCTTAATCCCCCCGCAGAAAATAGCAGCAAACTTGCAGAGGAAGGCTAGGTGAACAAACGTTTTTGGTACTTCTTATTGCCCTTGGCGGCATTTTTAATGATAGCGGCCTTTCTCTACCGTGGCTTATACAGTGATGCCACTGAACTCGAGTCTGTGCTAGTGGGGCAACCTGTTCCTGAGTTTATCCTGCAAGACATTTACCAACAAGATAAGCAATATGAAGCCGATATTTTTAAAGGCGAGCCGTTGCTTCTTAATGTGTGGGCTACATGGTGCCCTACCTGTCGTGCTGAACATGACTTTCTTAATTCTCTTGCTGAGCAACAAGGAATAAAAATTGTTGGTTTAAATTATAAGGATGATCGGCAAAAGGCTATTCAATGGTTAGAGCGGTTAGGTAACCCTTACCAAATTAATCTATACGATGGTAAAGGCTTACTCGCTTTAGACTTAGGGGTTTATGGAGCACCAGAAACCTATTTTATCGATAGCCAAGGAATTATTCGTTATCGACACGTGGGTGATGTTAATCAGCGGAATTGGCAAGATACTCTTGCTCCTATTTTTAGCGCCTTGGAGTAAGTATGAATCAATATTTACAAGCTTTTACTCTGTTATTGGCGCTTTTAACTTCGACAAATTTAAGTGCGGCGATAGATGTGCATGAGTTTGATAGCCCCGAGCAGGAACAGCTGTTTAGGGAGTTAACCCGAGAGTTGCGCTGTCCAAAGTGTCAAAATAATAATATTGCTGATTCTAATGCGGGCTTAGCGCAAGACTTACGAGAAAAAACCTACCAAATGGTTAAGCAGGGGAGCACTAAGCAGCAGGTATTGGACTACATGGTGGCTCGCTACGGTAATTTCGTCCGTTATGACCCACCATTAACACCCGCGGTAATGCTACTCTGGGCTGCTCCTTTAGCCATCATATTATTCGGTTTAGTGGTGGTATTTGGATTGGCAAAACGAAGGGCTGATGTCAAGCCAGAGTTGGATGCTGATGAGCAACAACGCCTTGAGGCATTAATCAAACAGACAGAACAGGATAAGTAATGACAGTATTTTGGTTAGCGGCCATAGTATTAACGCTGTTGGCGATTGCAGCATTGGTTATGCCTTTCTTGCGCCAGCGACAAGGGCACTCAATTACTCAGACTGAACTAAATAAAACCTTATATAAAGATCGCCTGCAAGAAATTGAGCAAGAAGACCTACAAGGTTTGGCAGATGATAGCCAGATGTTGGTGAGTGAGCTTCAACACAATTTATTAGACGACATTCCAGAGCATGATAGTCAGCAACAGCAAGCAGCTTCAATTTGGTTGGTGATTCCTGGCATCGTTGTTGTTATCGCCTTATCGATAGCTTTGTACCTTAACTTAGGTAGCGCTAATCAAGTACAAGATTGGCAAGATGTGGTGCAGAAAATGCCTGAACTAAGCAATCAGATTTTGCTGGGGGAAGGCGGTGATGTTAGTGAGCAAGACTTGCAAGACTTTGCCTTAGGTTTACGAACTAAATTGTATAATGAACCTAGTGATACTCGAGGTTGGTTTTTATTAGCCAAAGTTGGCCAAGCGCTAAATCGGCTCGATATTATGGCCGATGCGGCTGAACAGGCTTATATGCGTGACCCCACTAGTAGCAGTATTATTGCAATATATGCACAATCGCTATTTTATAGTGGTGATGCTAGCCAACAGGCTAAAGCCGAGCGTATCTTGGTGCGCGCGTTGCAACAGGATTCTTCGCAGTTAGAGCTGTGGTCTTTATATGCCTTTATGGCTTTAGAACAACAGCAGTTTCAGTTAGCGATTGATCGCTGGCAGCGCATGCTTAACTTAGTCAATGTCGATTCTGAACGTTATCAAATGTTGCAGCAGAGCATTGCTTTTGCTCAAACTCAATTATCACAACAAGCGCAACAGCAGCAAGTTAAAGAAGCGCCAACTGCGACGGGTCCGAGTTATCAAATCTCGGTGGATGTGCAATCGGGTATAGAAGTACCTGATTCTAGCTTTCTCTTTGTTTTTGCCAAAGCGGTAAATGGACCACCTATGCCATTGGCCGCTAAAAAAATTGCCCATCCCCGTTTTCCGTTAACGCTGACCCTATCAGATAGTGACAGCATGATGGAAGGTTTAACGTTGTCACAACAGGGGAGTTTCTATATTACAGCTCGTTTATCTTATGATAATAACGCTCAAACTACTGACGGAGACTGGCAGGGAGAATCTGCACCGATCAATGCTGAACAGAGCGAAATGATTCAATTGCTCATAGATACGCGCTTATAGCAAGTTCTTTCTTATTGAATTGTAAATAAATAGTACTACTCAGCGTCTGGCATCAATGCCATAATAATAAGGCTTGCTTAGCAAGCCTTATTAATTAGTGCGCTCAACTGCGCACTTGGTGTTAAGTTTTAACCAAGGAAGGAGAGGGCGTGCGTAATATAGTTACAGCTTTTATGTTGTCTGCTGCAATTATTTCAACGACTTTTTCAACAGCAGCCTGTGCACAAGAGGCTGAGGCTCAGTCCTATCAAAGTTTCAGCGACCCCTTCGAAGGCTTTAACCGTCGAATGTGGCACTTCAATTATAACTACTTAGATAAACCTATTTATCGTCCTGCAACACATGGGTACGCTAAATACGTTCCCTTTGGGCTTCGCGAAGCGCTTAATAATGTGATTCGTAACCTTGAAGAACCAGCCAGTTTTGCTAATCACTTATTGCAAGGCAAAGTTGAACGTGCAGCAAATAATTTAGTGCGTTTTGTTTTTAACTCTAGTTTCGGTCTATTTGGTATTTTTGACTTAATGGGTAAGTCTGGTGTTCAACGTGATATTGAAGAGTTTGGTGATGTATTAGGTTTTTACGGGGTGCCTGAAGGCCCTTATATTATGCTACCGGTACTTGGCCCGAGTACCGTGCGCAAAGAAGCCGGCGATTGGGTTGATGCTTTTGTGTCTCCACTTAACAATCTTAGTTTCACTGAACAAGTTGTAAAATGGGGTTTGGACGGCCTCTATAAACGTTCCTCGGTTATTGACCAAGAGGCCTTGCTAGATAACTCGCTAGACAGTTACACCTTCATCAAAGAAGCGTATATTCAATATCGCTTATACCGCTTCTATAACGGTAAACCTCCCACGCAATCGCAACATGATATTGACTCAGCCTTAGAAGATTATTTGGATGAAATTGACGCATATTAGCTAAGCTGAGCTATGCTTTTTAGACAGGCTATGCGGCTATTGCCGCGTAGCCTTGTTAATTCGCCTTATTTTAATTTTGTTTTTGCTACTTTGCTCATCTTTGCTGGGTTTAATTTTATTTCAGTAAGCTGGCGTTCTACTGATTTTACTTATATATTCAAGAGATTGGACCATTAGTCTTAATTAATTAGTTAATAAATAAAGGATTTATCGGGAATGCTGCAGCGGGACGACCATTTATTACATGGGGTTTCCATTTTAGTTGTTGAAGACGAAGTGGTTTTTCGTCAGCAGTTACTTGCCTTTTTAACTCAACAAGGCGCCATGGTTGGGGGAGTTGGTGATGGAAAAGCCGCACTAGAAGCAATAGGCCAGCAACATTACGATATTATTCTCATGGATTTAGTCATGCCCAAAATGGGGGGGGTTGAGTTATTAGAAAACCTTACTCATTTTTCTGGCACAGTGGTGGTAATTTCCGGTAAAAGCAGCATGGCCGATCTGCGTCAAGTGATGGTTCTTGGTGCAAGTGATTTTTTAGTTAAACCTATCACTGACTTTAGAGAAATCACTAATACTATTTTAACTAATCTTGCGATGGTGGAAGAGCATCACTTGCAAATGGAGTTTAGCGAGTTTTCCGATCATAAAGCCCATTTTAAAGCTAACGATGTACAAGCTAGCTTAGTGCTACACGAAATTATGCCAGAGGCCACTCAAGAGTTAATGGGTTACTTCTGTCATTACCGTCTAAAAGGACAGACCTTATTTCCCATTCTTAAGCAAATCGATGATAACCACGTGGCTTTTTTAGTGGTGGATATCTGTTTGATGGGTGATGAAGGCGTGATTGCCGCTGTGATAATTAACGGTTTTTTTCAAGATATGTGGAACCGATTATCGATAAATGATCCTTCTTCACTGCAGCCTAGCCAAGCATTAAGCTCTTTAAATAGAATTTTAAATGCGGCTGATCTTCGTGCCCCAGTAGGTTGTTTATATGGTGTGATTAAAGATGATTGCGTGACATTCGCTAACGCTGGCTTGTTAGATGTTCCCGCTCCTTTTGATCAAGCGCAGCCAGGCTTAGCTTTGGGTTTAAATGCGTCGTCCCATTATTTGGAATGTTTAGTTAGACTGTCTGAAATAGGCTTTAGTTTGCGTTTTAAGAACTTGGTTGACGATTGCATTAGCTTGAAGTTGTTTCCGGTGGCATAAGCAAGTTATCACTGTCGTTTCCACCCCAGCTGCATCTGCGTTTAGCTTTCCTTTATGTATAACTTTGTTTTCTTAACAAGGTTTGTGTTACCAGCTTAGAATTTCAAGTTATTAAAAGTAGCATAATGTTATAGCGTTATTACTAGTCGCGGCCAGTTTAATCAGTTAGTCTGGCATTGTTTTATATTCTATTACGATATAACGAATTAAGAGCTGAAGACTAAATGGAAAATTATAATTTAACTCATCTTAAAGCATTAGAAGCCGAGAGTATTCATATTATTCGCGAAGTCGCGGCGGAATTTGATAATCCGGTAATGCTCTATTCTGTGGGTAAAGACTCCGCGGTAATGCTTCATTTAGCGCGTAAGGCTTTTTATCCAGGAAAGATCCCGTTTCCTTTATTACATGTCGATACGGATTGGAAATTTAAGGAAATGATCCAGTTTCGGGATCGTATGGCAGAGAAATATGGTTTTGAGCTGTTAGTTCATAAGAATCCTGAAGGTTTGGAAATGGGGATCGGTCCGTTTACTCACGGCAGTGCTGTACATACCGATGTCATGAAAACCCAAGCCTTAAAACAAGCTTTAAATAAATATCAATTTGATGCAGCTTTTGGGGGGGCGCGCCGCGATGAAGAAAAGTCCCGAGCTAAAGAGCGAGTGTACTCTTTCCGCGATAAGAACCACCGTTGGGATCCCAAGTCGCAACGCCCGGAATTGTGGAATACTTACAACTCTAAGGTAAACAAGGGGGAAAGCATTCGCGTATTTCCACTTTCAAATTGGACTGAATTAGATATTTGGCAATATATCTATCTCGAAAACATCGACATTGTTCCACTGTACTTGTCTAAAGTTCGTCCTGTAGTAGAACGTGATGGCACCTTAATTATGGTGGATGACGAGCGTATGCCATTAGAAGAAGGTGAGATTCAGCACAAGATGGTACGTTTCCGCACGTTGGGCTGTTATCCATTAACGGGGGCGGTTGAGTCTGAAGCGACAACCTTGCCTGAAGTGATTCAAGAGATGTTGTTAACTAAAACCTCCGAGCGCCAAGGTCGAGTGATTGACCATGATAGTGCTGGTTCTATGGAGAAGAAGAAAATGGAAGGTTACTTTTAACGATTATATAAGTAGCTCTACATAGTCACCATTTTCAGCCAAATTGGTTTGGTTTAGTTAAAACAGAATTTAGAGTCTGGTTAAACACCAGCAAGCGAGGAAACAATGTCTCATCAATCTACATTGATTGCTTCTGATATCGAAGAATATTTACACCAACATGAGCAAAAACAACTACTACGTTTATTAACCTGTGGCAGTGTTGATGACGGAAAAAGCACCTTGATTGGTCGCTTACTGCATGATTCAAAAATGATTTTTGAGGATCAGTTGGCGAGTATTAAAAATGATTCAAAACGTTTCAATACCACCGATGGCGAATTCGATTTGGCATTATTAGTTGACGGCCTGCAATCGGAACGGGAGCAGGGTATTACTATTGATGTTGCCTACCGTTATTTTTCTACTGAAAAGCGTAAATTTATCATTGCTGACACTCCGGGGCATGAACAATATACCCGCAACATGGCTACTGGCGCATCTAACTGTGACTTAGCCATTGTAATGATCGACGCTCGTTATGGTGTGCAAGTACAAACCCGTCGCCATAGTTTCATTGTTTCAACACTGGGTATTAAACAAGTGATTGTAGCAGTGAATAAAATGGACTTGGTTGAGTTCTCTGAACAACGTTTTGAGGAAATCAAAGCAGATTATCAGAAGTTCGCTAAAAACCTTAATATTGATAGCATCAAGTTTGTGCCTATCTCTGCTTTAAACGGGGATAACGTAGTTGAACGCAGCGAGCAAAGTGGCTGGTATCATGGCGAAACCTTAATGGGAATGTTGGAAAGTGCACCGATTAGCGCAGGGCAAAATTTCGATGATTTTCGCTTCCCGGTACAGTATGTAAATCGCCCAAACCTAGATTTTCGTGGATTCTGTGGAACCATTAGTTCGGGAGTGGTGCGCAAAGGCGATGAAGTTACGTCATTACCTTCGGGAAAAACTTCCAAAGTGAAAAGCATTGTGACTTTCGATGGAGAGTTAGATGAAGCTTATGCACCAATGGCGGTGACTCTGACTTTAGAAGATGAAATTGACGCTAGCCGTGGCAATATGTTGGTTCATAGCAATAATCAACCTTGGGTAGCTAATAGCGCAGAAGCGGTCATTGTTTGGATGGCTGAAGAACCGATGATTGCCCACAAGCAATATGATTTTAAGTTGGCTTCTAAAACCACTTCCGGTTCTATTGCCAAGATTGAACATCAGATAGATGTGAATACGCTTGAAGAACAAGAAGCAGTGCGCCTAGGGCTGAATGAAATTGGTCTATGCCAAGTGCAGTTTAGTCAGCAAGTCGCCTTTGATGCTTATGAGAAAGCTAAAGGTACCGGTTCATTCATTATTATCGACCGAATTTCTAACGTCACTGTAGGTGCTGGAGTGATTAAAGCTAAGGGCAATATTTATGAAGCGGCTCAGCATGAGTTCTCAGCATTTGAACTTGAACTTAACGCTTTAGTGCGCAAACACTTCCCACATTGGGAAGCTAAAGACTTGAGCGAATTACTGAAGTAATGACTATTCAAGCCATACTGGTGCTAAGCATTTTTGTTGGCACCATTGCCTGCCTCATTCGTTATCAGCAAGTGCCTGCGAAAGTATTTGGTGCGGTAGTGCTGCTTTTGTATGTGCTTGATTTAGTCAGCTCAGAACAATTATTAGCGAGTGTTTCTAACCAAGGGTTAATGACCTTGGTTCTGCTAATGCTGTGCTCTATTGCCTTAGAAAAAACCCGTATTTTGCGCTTATTGGCGGCATCGATTATTAAGCCTTCGATCCGCTCAACTGGTTTGAGACTTTTTTCATTTACCGTATTGTCTTCTGCAGCCTTAAATAACACTGCGGTCGTTGCTACCTTATTAGCGCCAATACGTAATAATCCCTATCATAACGCCAGCCGTTTATTACTTCCTTTGTCTTATGCCGCAATACTCGGTGGAACGCTCACTCTAATAGGCACCTCTACTAATTTAATCGTAAATAGCTTGTTGCTAGAACACACTGGCCAAAGCTTGGGCTTCTTTGATTTCACCTTAGTCGGCTTAGCGGCAGTCGTAGCTTGTGGTTTAACCATGGCCTGTTTTTCCCGCTGGTTGCCTGATCACGCTCGAGAAGAAAATCAATATCAAGACTACTTTATTGACGCAAAAATACAGGCTGACTCTGGCCTGATAGGGAAAAGTGTTGAAGGCAATGGCTTGCGACATTTGGAATCATTGTTTTTGGCTGAAATTGTTCGTGACGGTAAGTTAATTAGTCCTGTGGCGCCTAGTGAGGTGCTGCAACAGAGTGATCGGCTAGTTTTTAGTGGTGATGTGACTAAGGTGATGCAATTAAATCAGTTTTCTGGCTTACAAACCTTTGCTGATTCAAATGGTTTACTGGGTTCTAATTTAACCGAGGTGGTGATTCGTCCAGAAAGCATGTTGGTTGGTAAGAGCCTTAAAGATGCCGGTTTTCGAGCGCGCTTCGACGCCGCAGTGGTCGCCATTAAACGTGATGGAGAGCGGGTTTCGGGTAAGTTAGGTGAAGTGAACCTACAAGCGGGCGATTTTTTAGTTTTAGCCGTAGGCAGTGATTTCAAATCAAGGACTAACCTAAGTAAAAATTTTATTTTAGTCAGTGGCGTTGAACCGGATACTCGCTTAAATGGCATGGCTGAGCGGATCGCTATAGGCGGTTTTATTGTGGCTGTTGGCGCCGCAGCTTTGGGCTTAATCAGCTTATTTAAAGCCACGGTATTATTATTGGGTGGATTGTTGTTTTTCCGCTGCTTAAGTCCAGGTGAAATCGTAAGACGTTTCCCTAAAGAAATCTGGTTAATTGTGGCTTCGGCTTTAGCTTTATCCCAAGCCATGCACAATGCCGGTTTGGTTGAGCTAATTGCCCAGTTAGTCAACGGCAATTTGAGCAAGCAATGGGCGATAGTGGGCTTAGTAAGTATCTACATGCTGACATGGATATTCACCGAGTTAGTGACCAACAATGCAGCGGCAGCGCTAATGTTTCCTCTAGCTTATGGTTTAGCTAATGCCTTGGGGGTTAATCCGATGAGCTTCGTAATGACGGTGGCCTTTGCTGCCAGCGCTAGCTTTGTTAGCCCCTATGGTTATCAAACCAATTTAATGGTGTACAACGCAGGGCGTTATAACTTAAGTGATTTTGTAAAACTGGGCTTACCTGTGGCCATCGTCTACGCTATTGTGGTGTTAACGTTAATTCCCCTGATATTCCCCCTTTAGTAAACATGTATTGGATGAAATGAAGTAGGAACAACATGGACAAGAAAAGTGAAAATGTAGTGTGGCATAACCACAGCGTGGGTCATGAGCTTCGCGTGGATAAAAAAGGCCATAAGCCCTGCGTGCTATGGTTTACTGGTTTAAGTGGTTCTGGTAAGTCGACCATTGCCAATGCGGTTGACTACTTACTTTATCAGCGTGGTGTGCATGGTTACGTTTTAGACGGAGACAATGTTCGCCATGGTTTAAATGGCGACTTAGGCTTTTCTGATTGCGATAGAGTTGAAAATATTCGCCGTATTGGCGAGGTGGCCAAGTTGTTTGTAGATGCCGGATTGGTGGTATCTACCGCATTCATTTCCCCATTTAAAGATGACCGTAGTTTGGTGCGTAATCAGCTAGAACCGGGACAATTTTTTGAAGTCTATATCGATACGCCGCTAGAAGTTTGTGAGCAACGCGACCCTAAAGGTCTGTATAAAAAAGCCCGTAGCGGTGAAATTAAAAACTTTACTGGAATTAGCTCCGCTTATGAAGCGCCTGAGCAAGCCGATATTCACGTTAATACCGCTGATAAGAGTGTGGAACAATGCGCAGAGTTTATTGTTCAATCTTTAGTCGATGCGGGCATTGTTAAGGCAAACGCTTAGCATTTTAAGTTTATTTAATAGAGAAATTAAATGCGCTATATCGACATTTTTAATGGTGATGCCGACGGCATTTTGTCATTGCTACAATTGCGTTTAGCTCAGCCACGCGAAAGCATACTAGTGACCGGGGTAAAGCGTGATAATCAATTGATGAATGGCTTGCAATATCAGCCTGAAGATAGGGTCACGGTGTTAGATATATCGATGTTGAAAAATGCCTCTGGTTTGCAAGCAGCTTTAAACAGTGGCGCTCATGTAGAGTACTTCGATCACCATCAAGCGGGTGATATTCCACAGCACCCGAATTTACAAGCAACAGTTGATACCGCGGCCGATGTATGTACCGCACTATTAGTTGATCAGCATTTAGCTGGGCAATATCACCATTGGGCGATTGCTGCAGCATATGGAGATAACCTACTGGATAAAGCCGATGAGTTGGCTAGCAAGGCTGGCCTTAGTACTAGCCAAGTTTCTCAGCTAAGAGATCTAGGTATATTAGTTAACTACAACGGCTACGGCTCGCAGCTAGCGGATTTACACTTTGCGCCGGCCGATTTGTTTGAACGCCTATCAGCCTATCGTTCGCCTTTTGATTTAATTAACGATGCGGGTTCCGTCTATCATCAATTAAAGCTGGCATATGACGAAGACATGGCCTTAGCGTCTAACATCCAAGCTAATTATCAGTCTAATTCTGTGAAGGTAATGTTATTGCCCAATCAAGCATGGGCTAGGCGGGTGAGTGGAGTATTGGGTAACCAACTAGCAAATCAAAATAAAACAATGGCTCACCTCGTTATTACCCAGCTAGACAGTAGCAATGCGGTGGTCAGTTTGCGAGCGCCGCAAAATAATAAACAAGGGGCTGCCGAACTTTGCGGGCGTTTTGCGACAGGAGGTGGGCGAGCCGCTGCTGCGGGGATTAATCTGCTACCTTTATCACAATTGAACGAATTAATATCTATAGTGGAAAGCTATTACCGCACAGGGTAAGCCGTCGCTTGTTTAGCAAAAGTATCTTAAGGAGAGTTGCTTTTGCTTTAAATTAATATTGTATCAACAAAAAAATAAATTGAACTGGTAACACTATTTACATTTCACCTGCAACACGCTGTTAGTATTGATTTTGATAAAAAATTCATAACATCGTACTGGCTCCCAAACCAATATCCTGAAGTTATTTCTGGCTTTCGTTGATACATAGCTGTGATATACTCCTGAGCCATTATTGACTAGGTACAGGGATGGGCTACGTGTTTTTGTCTCGAATTTTAAAACTGTTAGTTATTTTCTTTTCTATCGCGTTCGCGAGTTCTGTTGCTCAGGCCAGCAATTATGCTGGAGCAAGCATTGCTTATACCAATACCGAATACTCCTCGCAAGGAAGTAAAGAGGGGAATCCATGGCTGATTCAAGCGCAATTTGGTCACTACTTTAACGATTATTTCGCACTAGAAGCGCGCTATGGTGTTTCTATTGGCCGCTCAGGTGGAATATCTGTAGATAGCCTGGCTTCGTTGCTGGCCAAAGGCAATGTACCAATTAGCGAAAGAGTCGCCGTTTATGGTCTGCTTGGTGGCTCTGCTGCTAAGTTAGATCAACAGGATGCTGCTGATAGCACCGAAGCTGGAGTGAGCTTTGGTATTGGTATGCATTACGCCTTAGGTAAAAATAGCGCCGTAACATTTGAATACCTCAGTAGTTTGAATTTGAGCAAGGCGAAAATTGGCGGTTTGGGTTTGGCTTATCAGTATCGATTTTAATAAACCTGCAACAATATTTTAGTCTGAAACAAAGCTAGAAGTTTAAAAAATAAGCATTTAGGCGTTTCTTTAGCCGTTATAGCTTTAAATATCAATTGTAAGTTTACCTAAAGATGCCGATTGCAGTAATATTGTGGACAAAGCCACTCGATGGCTATTTTTATTTTTATCGATAAAAAGAGAAGATAACGGAATGAAATTTGGACTAAGATCTTTTTTGGTGATGTGGCTGATAGCCATCTCGAATATGGTTTTTGCTGTAAATCTTAGCCCCGATCAGATTCAAGCTTTTAAAAACCTCCCCCCAGCTCAACAACAAGCTCTAGCTAAACAGTATGGGGTAGACCCATCTATGTTAGGCGGCGCAGTGTCTTCTCAAAACAACAGCGCTGATATCGCGCCTCAATTGCCCGCTAAACGCCAACCAGGAAATCAAGAAGAGGTTCTCGCTGAAAAGAATAGCGCAGGCGATATTGATACCTTACAACGTTTTGGATTAGATGTTTTTGCTACTCAACCCACTACGTTTGCACCGCTTAATAATATTCCGGTTACCGCTAATTATCGCTTGGGGCCAGGAGATACACTTAATATTCAATTGTTTGGTAAAGAAAACAGCAGTTTCGAGTTTAAAGTAAATCGTCAAGGTAGCATTAGTTTTCCTGAACTGGGTCCGATAAATGTTGCAGGACTTACTTTTGAAGAAGTTCGCGAGCTCATTAGCCAACAAATTCAAGAAAAGAAAATTGGCGTACGTAGTAGTATTACCATGGGTGAACTACGCACCATTGAAGTGTTTGTATTAGGTGATGCTTATCAACCGGGCAAGTACCTTGTGAGTTCGATGTCTACCATTACTCATGCGCTATACGCTAGTGGTGGCATTAATCAGCAGGGTAGTTTGCGCGATATTCGTTTACTTAGAGATGGTAAATTGGTTAGCCGTTTTGATTTATACGAATTGTTAATTAATGGCGATACCAGCAATGATCTACAACTACGCGGCGGTGATGTGATTTTTGTAGGTCCTCTTGGTAATACCGTGTCTGTTGAAGGCGAAGTGGTGCGTCCAGCCATTTACGAACTATCGGGCAAAGAGAGTGTACAAGGCTTAATTGGTCTCGCCGGTGGTTATACCACTCAAGCTTATAAAAGCTCGGTGCGCTTAGAGCGTATCACCGACGAAGGCTTAATTGACTTAATCACGCTCGATTTGAATCAGCATCGAGATCTAGAAAGAAAGTTAAAGAATGGCGATTTTTTAACCGTAGATAAAGTAGCTAAGCGCACTCAAAACTATGTTTCAGTTAAAGGTAATGTGGCACGTGCAGGGCGCTATCAATGGCGAGAAGGCCAACGTATAGCGGATTTGTTTCCCAGTATTCATCGGAGCCTCAATAACAGCAGTGATTTAGATTACAGTTTGGTAGTTCGTAAAACACCACAGCACACAATTGAAGTATTGCAAGTCTCGCTAGCCAAGGCGATTGCTAATAAGCAATCCAGTGACAATATTCTGCTACAAGCCGAAGATGAAATTTTAGTTTTCACAAAATACGATTTAGCTCTATTTGGTGAAGCTTTTCAAATTGGAGCGAAAGAAAAAGACTTACTTAGCGCCGATGCTGCCAGTGTTAGTGCTCGTATGGAAAGTGCAGAACAGCTAGCCAATCAAACGGTGGGTGAAGAAAAGGATAAGTTAGAGGCACAAGCTAAAGCTTACTCGCAAAGCGCAATGAAAACGCAGAGTTCTAGCCCAGTAAGCTCTAAGAAAATGCTTGAGCGCATAACAAAAACAACTGGTATGACAAAAACTGAAGTCGAGACGGTACTCAACTCTAGCCGAGAAAAACTGTTATCCACAGTGCTTATCCGTCTGCAGGAGCAAGCGACAATTACCAATGATTTGGCTATCGTTGAAATTTTTGGTGAAGTGAAGTTTCCAGGCGTTTACCCCATTACCAATAAAAATACGGTTAAAGATTTGATTGTCGCAGCGGGCGGCCTTAAAAATGGCGCTTATGCTTCACATAGTGAGTTAACGCGTACCAGTGTAATTAATGACAATGCCGACTTAACTTTACTGCGTTTAGATTTAACTGATGTCATGGCTAACGACCCTAGCCAGAATTTGTTATTGCAGGCTAGGGATAGACTGAATGTGCTAGCCATTCCTAACCTGCGTAAACAGCGTACTGTGAGCTTGCAAGGCGAAGTAAGATTTCCCGGTACTTACGTAATTAAGCGTGGTGAAACTTTGGGCGATTTGATCACTCGTGCAGGTGGCCTAACAGAATATGCCCATGAAGATGGTGCGGTATTTACTCGTGAAGCTTTGCGTATTCGAGAACAAAAGCAAATTAATGCCTATGCTGAAAGTATTCGCCAAGAGGTGGCCAAGAAAAGCTTAAGACAAACCGGGCCTGGTAGCTTTGCTTCTACCTCTTCACCTACCGAACAGTTAACTTTAATTGAAGAAATGAGTGGTACTAAGGCTCTAGGGCGCATGGTCGTGGATTTGCCTGCTATATTGGCGAAAAACACTAAAAAAGATTTCATGCTCGAAGATCAAGATATGCTGTATGTGCCGCAATATCGTAATACCGTCACAATCATGGGCGAAGTACAAATATCCACTTCTTACTTGCTGAATGAACAATATAACTTCAAAGACTACATTAACTTTGCTGGCGGAGCTAAAAAGCAAGCTGATGAAGATCGCGTGTTTGTCGTGCGTGCCAACGGTTCTGTGTACAAGCCAGAGTCCGGTTTCTGGTTTAAAAATAACAAACAACCGCTACAGCCCGGCGATACTATTGTGGTGCCAATTGATACCGATTATCGCGATAGCTTGAGTACTTGGACAGCTGTAACGCAAATAATGTATCAAATTGGTGTAGCGGTTAACGCCATCAATCAATAGCTTGTGTGGGCCTCGCTAACGAGGCTCTTTTTTAGATAGTGGACAAATAAATAGTGATGAAACAACCAACTCCACCACAATATCAGGCTTACCCTGCGGGTTATTTCGAGCAAAATAACGATGATGAAATCGATCTTCGTGAGTTGTTCGCTGCAATTTGGCGTGGTAAGTGGGTGATTATCGCCTGTACTTTTGTTTTTGCAGTAGCATCGGTAATTTATGCGATCAATCAACCTAATATTTACCAAGCCAGTGCGCTGTTGGCTGCAACCAATCAAGATAATAATAAACTCAGTAACAT
>QGCX01000014.1_pt1 | contig 86837 bp, 87 predicted proteins | sample 4708031 | NCBI WGS metagenome assembly QGCX01 (sample SAMN08941163, study PRJNA450518) | Sediment metagenome, whole genome shotgun sequencing project. | reverse complement strand
GCTAAAAGTAACAAGGCATTGGCCCCGCCAATATCAACACCGTTATTTACTATAAAAGGGAGCATCGGGCTTGTTCAACACCCGAATAAGGTGTCGGCTGCGCGACACCTATTCTTATTTGTTAGTGCGTACCTTTTACGAATGCATTTTTGCGTGAGCCCGGAGCTTTTTTAACGCCCAATCGTAATGACTTGGCATCGCAGATACACAGTAACTCCCTAGCGTTGTTGTGCCGGTCCAATCGAAATACTGTTTAGTAAAAAGTGCCTCATTAGTAAAACTTTTAGCTAACTCGAGCGATGCTTTATGACTTTCCTGTACCAATTGCTTTGCTTCCGACAACTCTGTTTCTTGGTGCTTTTGCCAAAATTCAATGTTCATTTGGCCGTATGTTTTCCAATTGTATGGTTCAGGAAGAAAACTGGCCTTCTGCCCCGCCATATTTGAATTAACCCATTTCAGTAACAACTGATGCCATTCGTACAGATGTATCAATACATCTCGAAGATTTCGGTCGCGAGCCCAATGTAATTCCTTATTACTCTTATCACTGGAAAAATCAAACTCAATATTTAACACACTTTCAGGCATTGAATCGATATACCGAAATAGCTTCGTAAAACTCTCATCAGCTTGATGGATTAACTCTTCCTTAGTCTTCGGTCTTGCCATAGCAAACTCCATTAATCATCTACAGATAAGCACTAACGCTAAGTAGGAAGCACGAGCTTCCTATCACAGAAAGTGTGACCTAGCGGCAGATCGCTAGGCTGTTCATGCTCTCTCTTTAACTTATTGTCTACTTTGATGTTTTCTTTTAATTATATCAATAACCAGTGTTCAAATTTTATAAACCGTTTTTACAAAAGCAGCTTGAGAAATGTTTGGGCGGTGTATAATTACAGTGAAAAAGAGCGCAAGCCCTAAATGTTCAGTTTTCCTCATGTATGTATTGCAGAAATACTTAGTAAAACGATGAGTTTTGCTAAAGGTGAAGGCGGGTATTTAAGGTTTTATTGGACTAATTTCCTAACAAATAAAGGAGCAAAAACATTTCACACCCACAATAATCAAGATGGCGCTTTCAATCCCTTCATTATCGCCGAGCAACGCGGTTGACAAGCGATAAAGCGAGCACTGTTTGAGCGCAGCGAGTTGCGCAGGATGAAGATAATGCAGGGCGAGCTTTCTTTTTGCTTCGTTATTCTTTGCTCCTCAAAGAAAAATGACGTCGCCGCAGGCGAAAGATTTTACCTCGTAGCTAACAAATAATGGGGCGTGCGACGTGAAGTCGTATGAAGCGCTGTTCACCGCTTAACGAGTGAACCATTTGTATCACCAGATGAACCTAGGAGCCTGAATAAAGTAGCGGCTCTGACAATGTAACGAAGATTGGCATTTGCCAATCGGGATCTAAATCGTGAGAGGACGATTCTCCTGATAACCACAAATCGGGTGAGTGCTAGGTAGTCAGTATGACGAACATAAGTGAATCCGCGGAAGGTGCGTTATGTGTTGAAACAGCGGAAGTGGTTAATACGCTGTAGCCAAAAGGCAAGAGAGTCGGAAAGAGATTGCCCCATACTCTTTCGTGATCATTGAGCTCTCCGCACCATAGCGGGCGTCTACCCTGACATTGCGCGACATACGGAACACGGTAAGCCTGTATCACCCCCTCCGGGAAAGCCTATATGGCCGATAGTGATGCAGGTATAGGAGGTTGGAAAAAGCGAACGCTGCATTGTAACGATGCAGATACAGACTCATGTCTGATCATGAAAGTGAGCCCACTTCCGACTGGTCTCCCGTTGCGAGAGAATTTGAAGAACTTTATTCAAGGAGAAATGCAAATGATGGTTTCAAAAGAGATTAGTGCCTCTCCTGACAGAGTCCAATGGCAGTCAATCGACTGGAAATCTATTGAAGCTCATGTATTAAAGCTCCAAATGCGTATCGCAAAGGCAACCCGAGAAGGTAAACACGGCAAAGTGAAAGCCTTGCAATGGATACTGACTCACTCGCGCTCAGCAAAACTTCTTGCTGTGAAGCGAGTATCACAAAACAAAGGCAGTAAAACGCCTGGAATAGACGGTGTTATCTGGAATACAGACACACGCCGCATGAAAGCAGTCAATCAATTGAGCAGAAAGGCATATCAAGCCAAACCACTCAAGCGTATCTATATCCCCAAAAAGAATGGCAAACTTAGGCCATTGGGCATTCCATGCATGATAGACAGAGCGCAACAAGCACTTCACCTATTAGCATTAGAGCCTGTGTCAGAAAGTCTTGCCGACCCTAACAGCTACGGTTTTCGACCAAGGCGCAGCACTGCCGACGCAATCGGACAGTGTTTTATCTGCTTGAGTCAGAAACGGTCAGCACAATGGGTTCTCGAAGGGGACATCAAAGCTTGTTTCGACAAAATCGGGCATCAATGGCTTATGGACAATGTTGCCGCTGATAAACGAATGTTGGAGCAATGGCTAAAGTCTGGTTTTGTAGACAAAGGGCTATTTTATGACACCGATGAAGGCACACCCCAAGGCGGGATTATATCCCCAACCTTGATGTTAATTACGCTCTCGGGTCTCGAACAGCGCATTAAATCTACCGCACTCAAAAAAGGTGCAAAAGCTAACTTTATTGGATACGCCGACGATTTCGTCGTCACTTGCGCTTCAAAGGAAGTGCTAGAGAACGATATCAAACCGTTGATCGCTGAGTTCTTAGCGGAAAGAGGCTTAACATTATCCGAAGAGAAAACGCACATTACTCATATCAACGATGGCTTTGACTTTCTTGGGTTCAACCATAGGAAGTACAAAGGGAAACTGCTCATTAAGCCGAGTAAATCCAATACGTTGATGTTCTTAAGTAATCTGCGTGAACTCGTCAAAAAGCACGTAACCCTGCCAGTAAATGATCTTATCAAATTGATAAATCCGAAACTCAGGGGATGGTCGAACTATTATCGACACTGCGTGGCTAAACAGGTCTTCGGATATGTAGGTCACAAGCTATTCCATACGTTATGGCACTGGGCTAAAAGGCGTCATCCAACAAAGTCTAAAACTTGGATCGCCCTAAAATACTTCATTAACCGAAAAGGCCAATGGCAGTTTCACGGTTGGCAGAAGATCATGGATATGGATTGCCAGTTCAATCTCTTCCAAATAGCTAAAGTGCCGATAGAAAGACATGTGAAAATCCGAAGTGCAGCGACACCCTTTGACCCTCTTTACCAAGAATACTTGGTAAAGAGAAAAGCCAAAAGGCTAGCTCGTAACTCTTGGAACGAACCTGCTTCGACTGCTTTATAAGTTGCTGAGTATCATTTGATGCTTTTGTGGAGGCTTGAGCCGTATGCAGTGAAAGTTGCACGTACGGTTCTTAGGGAGACGGCACTTGGTAACAAGTGTCGTCCACCCGACAAAAACCTTTCACACTCTCGATACTCAGACTGCGCTTTTCAATCCCATCATCTTCGCCGAGTAGCGCAAATGAACAAGGGATTAAAGTTGAAGTCTGTTTGAGCGCAGTGTTTACTTCAATGCCCTTGTGAATGCGCAAAACAGGATCTAAGAAGATGCAGGGTGGCCTTTCTTTTGTGTACTTTTCTTTGGCCACCAAAGAAAAGTACATCGCCGTCAGGGCGAAACTCTCACTAACAGCGCCATAAAAACAAATGGTAAAAAACTAGATTAACAGCCTCAAAACAAAATAAGCTAACTCATTTTCGGGCATTAATCTTTTAGGCATTAATGTGCAAACAGAGCTAACAGTGAAACCAAGATTGTTTAGTTTGGTAAAACTTAAATTGAAAAGTAACCGTCTGTACCCTGATTCACCATCCTGTTTAACGCAAGCTAAACACCGCTCCGATAAACATTTGCTATTAAACAGGCATAAAAAAAGCTGCTCAATGAGCAGCTTTTCTATTAGCTAAAAGTAAAGCTTACTTCTTAGCATTTTTCTCTTTTTCTGCTGCGATAACCGCTTCAGCCACATTTTGTGGCGTTGCTGCGTAGTGCGAGAATTCCATAGAGAACTGACCACGACCAGAAGTCATAGTACGTAGTGAACCAATGTAACCGAACATTTCAGCTAAAGGTACATCCGCTTTAATACGTACGCCTGTTACGCCAGCTTCTTGGTCTTTAATCATGCCGCGGCGACGGTTCAAGTCACCAATTACATCACCAACGTGATCTTCAGGTGAGAACACGTCAACTTTCATGATCGGCTCAAGAAGTTGCGGGCCAGCTTTTGGCACTGACTGACGGTAAGCACCTTTAGCTGCGATTTCAAAGGCAATCGCTGATGAATCCACTGCGTGGAAAGCACCATCAAATAGCTCTACTTCCATATCTAGAAGTGGGAAGCCAGCCAATGGACCTTCTTCCATCATTACTTCAAAACCTTTTTGTACCGCAGGCCAGAATTCTTTAGGTACGTTACCACCCACAACAGATGAAGTGAAAGTGAAACCAGAACCCACTTCACCAGGCTTGATGCGGTAGTCAATTTTACCAAATTGACCAGAACCACCAGACTGTTTCTTGTGTGTATAACTATCTTCAATTGCTTGCGTAATAGTTTCACGGTAAGCCACCTGAGGCTGACCAACAACAAGATCTACACCGTAAGTACGCTTAAGAATATCTACTTTAATGTCTAAGTGAAGCTCACCCATACCTTTAAGGATGGTTTCACCTGAATCTTCATCAGTTTCCACTTGGAAAGATGGATCTTCGGCCACCATTTTACCGATAGCAATACCCATTTTCTCAGTTGAACCTTTATCTTTAGGTGCAACAGCAATCGAGATTACTGGAGTTGGGAATACCATTGGCTCAAGAGTACATGGGTGCTTAGGATCACATAGAGTGTGACCAGTTTGCACGTTCTTCATGCCCACGATGGCAATAATGTCACCCGCTTGCGCTTTGGTTAATTCATTGCGGTCATCCGCTTGCATTTCAACCATACGGCCAACACGCTCTGTTTTACCAGTGAACGCGTTAAGGATGGTATCACCTTTATTTAACACACCTGAGTAAACACGTACGAAAGTAAGTGCACCGAAACGGTCATCCATAATCTTGAATGCTAACGCGCGTAGTGGCTCATCGGCAGAAACGATAGCATGGTTACCTGTTTCTTCGCCTTCGTCATCCATAAGAGGTTGAGGATCAACTTCAGTTGGATCAGGTAGGTAATCAACAACCGCATCCAATACCAATTGAATACCTTTGTTTTTAAACGCAGAACCACAGTAAGTTGGGAAGAAAGACATATCACGAGTACCTTTACGGATACACGTTTTTAGTTGCTCAATAGTCGGTTCTTCACCTTCCATATAAGCCATCATTAAGTCTTCGTCTTGCTCAACGGCAGTCTCAACCAACATTTCACGGTATTCAGCCGCTTTCTCTACCATATCTTCTGGAATATCAGTAACTTGGTAGTTCTCAGGAAGGCCTGTTTCGTCCCAGATGTAAGCTTTTTCTGTTAGTAGATCAACCACACCACAGAAATCATCTTCAATACCGATAGGTAGTACCATTACTAGTGGATTAGCCGCTAGTACATCTTTAGTTTGCTGAACTACGCGATAGAAATCAGCACCCATACGGTCTAGTTTGTTAACGAAGATAATACGAGCAACTTCTGATTCGTTAGCGTAGCGCCAGTTAGTTTCAGACTGAGGCTCAACACCACCAGAACCACAGAATACACCGATACCGCCGTCAAGAACTTTAAGAGAACGGTATACTTCAACAGTGAAGTCAACGTGTCCAGGAGTGTCAATAACGTTGAAGCGGTGGTCATTCCAAAAACAGCTTACCGCTGCTGACTGGATGGTAATACCACGCTCAGCTTCCTGATCCATGAAGTCGGTTGTAGATTCACCGTCATGTACTTCACCAGTTTTGTGGATCTGACCAGTAAGTTTTAGGATACGCTCAGTTGTGGTAGTTTTACCCGCATCAACGTGAGCAAAAATACCAATATTTCTATATTTTGATAAATCAGCCATTGTTCAACTCTAATCAATTGTTTTTCAAATTCGCGGGGAGTATACCACTACTGTCGCACAAGGCGAGAGGGTGAACTGTATTTGAGCGATTAAATCCGAAATTTATTGCAAAAAAAGCCCTCTCCTACTACGAAAACATCAGTAAAACTCAGTAACCAAGTGCTTTTTAGCTCAAATCTAGTTTTTTCGTAATCTACAGAAATAAATACTTCCCAGCCCAATAATCAGCTTAGTTCGCTTCACTAGCTGTGCAAGCTGAAAGTCAGCAACTTTTTCTGTGCCTGTTTAGCTGTTCTTTTCCATCATAGCTTTGAGGTTAGCAAAGGGATTAGCCGTAGCGACATCTTGTTTTAAATCACCGCCCGCTTCCACCGTAGAACCATATTGAGCCGCTTCAGTGTATTTCGAGTGCTCATGATCATGACAATACAAACACAACAGCTCCCAATTCGAGCCATCACTGGGATTGTGGGTATGGTCGTGGTCAATATGGTGTACGGTTAACTCCCGTAAATTGGAATAAGGAAATTCTCGAGCACAGCGTCCACAAACCCAAGGGAATAGTTTCAATGCCTTTTCTCGATAGCCTTGCTCTAAACTTGCGTAGTTACTGGGTATGTTTGCCAAAATCGTCTCCAACAAAATTAAGCCTCGCAGACTATACCACTTGCTGAATAGACAGTACTACTGCTAGCCGCGAATTTTTAGGTTTCAATTAATTAGCCGCTGTTACTATCCAAAATGATATTTATCAACCAAGCTTAACGGGTAGAAGGCAAGAGACTACACCGTGAATAAAACCCTCACCAAAGTTAGCTGTAACTGTTGTGACTACAACATCACTACTCCCCAACTAAATGGTTGGCTAGTATGCCTTTATAACGGCGTAGAAGTGCCGCTGCGAAAGACGCTAGGCTGGTGTCCTCACTGTCATGACTTAGTGTCTGCCGAACAGTTACGTGACAGCGAATTAATTATCCAAGAAATGGGTGAACTCGCTAAACAACTTTCGGTAATAGAAAAAACCCTAAAAACCAATTATTGGCAGCGCTTACTAAATAGAAAGCTAAGGCGGGTGCGACGACGTTCTGTAGAAACATTGCTTAGTCTGACGGCTGAATTAGATATTGCCCGGCAACGCCAAAACCAAGCCAAGTGCATAAGCTGTGGTTCTCTCGAGGTGCATGTGATAGCCGCTAACATTAATATTGGAGAACAATTTTGGCAGCAGAGCAAGCGAAAACATTTCGCAACGGGTTTAGTACACCCGGTATGCGGCGGCGAATTTATTGCTAGCGAACTTCCTCAAGCTCAAGCAACGCTTACCCAAGCTTCAACTTATCAATACATAACAACATCAAACCGTCAGACGCTATAAAGTGAGCCTAAGCATTTAAATAGACCAGAGCGAGTAACAACAAACATACCAGAAAAATCGTCGCCTTAAGCTGCGCTCGACGCTTTGCCTTGTAATGCCTAGTTTTTAATTGCAACATTTCTGTTTTAGGTTTTTGGTCACTCAAAACCGCTCTGTCTCCTGTATCAAACTCTTTGTTAGAATCAAGATAACATAGCAGCATCACTAAAAACTGAAAGCTAGCTTTCACTCTGAAGCATCAGAGTAAAAGCTAGGTCGCATTTATTTACATTCATAAACTAAAACGAGCCTAGCCCTTCTAGATAAGCTCTGCGTGGTCAACTGGCGAGTTAAGCGATGTTCCTTTGTTTCAAGAATTGAATAGTCTCGCATTGGGGAGCGGGATGACGCGGTACCATTAAGGCAAAGAATAACGAAGCAACAGCAATACTAGCGCCTATCCAAAATACCAAATCGTTTGAATACAACCAAACCATTCCAAGTAAGGCCGGTAACACCACTGCGGCAATATGGTTAATGGTAAAACTAACGCCAGCTGAGCTGGCAATATCCGCCGGATCGGCGATTTTTTGGAAATAACTTTTCACTGCAATAGCCATAGCAAAAAACAGATGATCGACAACATACAGGACCGCCGCCCATTCCGCTTGATTCACCATGGCATAGCCAGAAAACACCAAAATTAAACCACAATACTCAATAATTAAGGTTTTTCGCTCACCGATACGGCCAATCAAACGGCCAATTTTTCTAGCAAACAGGATATTGAGTACTTGATTGATAAGATATAACAATGCTATATCTGATACCGAATAATCGAATTTCTCAACCATCAAGAAGCCAGCAAATACCACAAAAATTTGTCGTCTAGCACCACTCAAAAATACCAAGGTATAAAATAACCAATAACGCTGACGTAATATTAAACGTTTGTGCTGTTCGTGCTCGGCTTGATAATGAGGGAAGCGCCAAGCAATAAACATCACTGCCAAAATAGTTAAGCCACCAAACATGGCGTATAAACTGACATACTCGAAGTGACTATACTCCAGCAATACCCACAATAGGCTGTATGCCAAAACCGCTGCTGCCCCTTTCACCGCTAAGGCTTTACCCATAAAGGCTGGAGTTTCGTCTTTGGCGATCCATTGCAAAGTCAGCGACTGATTCACCGTTTCAAAATAGTGAAAGCCAATCGACATCAACACTGTGGTAAAATACAAACCATAAACACTGGGGAAAAACCCAGTTAAAGTAATGCCTATGGCCAGCACTAACAGACTCATCAAAGCAAAGCTTTGTTCCTTTAAAATCAACAGCACAAAAATAGCAGTAAACGCCAGAAACCCAGGGATTTCTCGTAAACTTTGCAAAATACCTATTTCACGTCCGCTAAATTGTGCTGCTTCAACCGCGAAGTTATTCAGCAATACCATCCAAATTGAGAAACTAAAAGGCATTAGAAATGCCATCATCAACAACAATTGTTGTTTGGAAGTCTGCATATTCATCCTTGCGATAATCCCCCTTAACTAAGCTCGGTTAACACCAAACGAATACCAAAGGCGGTAAACAGCCCCCCAAGTGCGCGATTCAACCACTGTTTAACGCGCCCACTAGTTTGTACTCGAGCAGCAACAGAAGCACTAAGCCAGGCCAAAATATGCCCCCACAGCACCGCATTAACATTGAATACCAAACCCAACACCACAAATGCTAAAGCTTTATTCGGCTCAGCAGGATCAATAAATTGAGGGACAAATGCTAAAAAGAACAAGGCAACCTTGGGATTTAAACTATTGGTTAAAAAGCCTTGGCGGAACACTTTACCGTATGAACTTGCCTTCATTCGCGGCTCAGAAGAGTGGTCTTGTTGCGCAAAGGCCATGCTAAGCCCCATATAAACCAAATACACACAACCAATTATTTTCAGCACGCTAAACGCTGCTGCGGAGCTGGACACTAAGGCAGATAAACCAAAAGCAGCGGCGCCGATATGTACAAATGTACCACTGCCGATCCCCAAAGCGGCTACCGAGCCAGCTTTAAAACCCTGACTAGCGCTGCGTGCGGCAATGTATAAGGAGTCAGGCCCTGGCACCAAATTCAACAGGATCCCCGACACCACAAACAAACCAAAATCATTGATGCCTAAATTCACAATTCTTCCTTGTTTTTACGGGCGATAAATAGACCGCAAAGAGTAGCATGAAGCGAATAACATCGACTATTTATTATTAATTCATTAGATAAAGGGCCCTACGCTTAGCAACTGGCCATAAAAACCACATAAATTGCACTACTTTAACCCGCTCGGCTTAATCTGATGAATTAAAACAAGGCCTCAGAAAATGAGAAATAGCTTAAAAAAGTTATTCTTTTTCATATAAAATCCACACCATATAGGTATTTAAAATACAATTTAATAAACAATTTATTATTTATTCACCATTAACTATTTATTTATCATCAAAAAAGTCAAAGCCAAAAGGCTTAAGCCATTCCCATAATCATTGTAAATACTGCTAATAAAATGGATAATTTTGCTATCTAAGCTTAAGGTGTGACCAAGCTCTAACAGAGCAAATTTCTTCTCTCCTATTCTCTATTGGTGTTTTAAAAATACACATAATTAGCAGTACTTAATTTAAACCCTACAAATACCACAACAAAAAATAGAGAACGATTATGCTAAAAAAATTAACCCTAGCGACTGCTATAGGCAGTATAGTGATGTCAGCTTCAGTCATGGCCAGCTCACTTACCGTTGGCTTTTCACAAATCGGTTCCGAGTCTGGATGGCGTGCAGCTGAAACCGCAGTTTCCAAAGTAGAAGCCAAGAAACGTGGTATCAACTTAAAAATATCAGACGCTCAACAAAAACAAGAAAACCAAATTAAAGCCGTACGCTCCTTTATTGCTCAAGGCGTGGACGCCATCTTCATTGCTCCAGTCGTGCAAACGGGCTGGGGGCCAGTGCTAGAAGAAGCTAAAGATTACGATATTCCAGTGTTCTTACTCGATAGAGGCATTACCGTAGAAGATGATTCACTGTATATGACTTCAGTTACCGCCGACAACGTACTGGAAGGCAAAGTCGCCGGTCAGTGGTTAATTGATACCGTAAAAGACAAATCTTGTAATGTTGTAGAACTGCAAGGCACTGTTGGAGCGAGTGTGGCCATCGACCGCAAAGAAGGCTTCAACGAAGCCATCAGTAGCGTGGATAACATCTCTATCGTTCGTACCCAATCTGGCGAGTTTACCCGTAGTAAAGGTAAAGAAGTCATGGAAAGCTTTATTAAAGCGGAAAATAGTGGCAAAAATATTTGTGCGGTATTCGCTCATAACGACGACATGGCAATTGGCGCTATTCAAGCCATTAAAGAAGCCGGCCTAGCGCCAGGTAAAGACATATTAATTGTCTCTATTGATGCGGTTCCTGACATTTTCAAAGCAATGATGAATGGCGATGCTAATGCCACAGTTGAATTAACTCCTAATATGGCAGGCCCGGCCTTCGATGCGTTATTGTCGTACAAAGACACAGGCGCTCAACCACCGAAAAAAATAGTAACCGAATCAAAATTATATTTACCTAAAGACGCACCTGCGCAGTTAGAAATGAAAAAAGATCTAGGCTACTAATAATGAAAAACAGCCTCTCTTTGAATTTAATTATTCATTGAGAGGCTGACGGAGTTTTTATGTCTTCAACCAGTGACTGTACTCAAACTATTTTAAATGCCAAGGGAGTAAGTAAGCATTTCCCTGGCGTAAAAGCCTTACAAAATGTCGACTTTTCTTTAAGAAAAGGCGAGATCATGGCTTTGCTTGGAGAGAATGGAGCAGGCAAGTCAACCCTAGTGAAAACCCTCACCGGCGTGTATCAACGAGACCACGGTGATATTTTCCTCGAAGGAGAGCTCATTTCTCCACAAAATACCGCTCATGCACAGCAATTAGGCATTGGTACGGTTTATCAAGAAGTCAACTTATTGCCCAATATGTCGGTCATGGACAACCTCTTTATTGGTAACGAACCCAAAAAATGGGGCTTAGTTGACCGAAAATCCATGGCGAAACAAGCCGAAACTATCGTCAAAAGCTATGGCCTCAACTTAGATGTCACTCAGGCGCTGAATAACTTTTCTGTCGCTATTCAGCAGGTTATTTCCATTGCCCGGGCCATTTCTTTATCCGCCAAAATATTAATCCTCGACGAGCCCACCGCCAGCTTAGATAGCGGTGAAGTAGAAATGCTATTTGGCATCATGCGAGACTTAAGAGATAAGGGGGTAAGCTTGGTTTTTATTACCCACTTCCTCGACCAAGTTTACGAGGTAAGCGATCGGATCACCGTATTGCGCAATGGACAATTAGTTGGGACTCGTGAGACCCAGCAACTACCGCAAATAGAACTTATTAAGTTGATGTTAGGCCGGGAGCTAGAAGACAATGCCCTAAAACGTGCAGGCCAAACTAAATTACGCGAGCAAGCGGTGGTTGAATTTAACAACTACGGTAAAAAAGGCAGCATCATGCCTTTCGACTTAAATGTACACTCTGGCGAAATTGTTGGCTTAGCTGGGTTATTAGGTTCAGGTCGAACCGAAACAGCAAAAGTTATTTTTGGTATCGACCCAAGCGACAGTGGCACTTGCAAGCTAAAAGGCCAACCGGTGAAAGTAAGATCAGCACGCCAAGCTTCATTAATGGGTTTTGGTTTTTGTCCAGAAGACAGAAAAACCGACGGTATTATTGGTGCAGCCTCGGTACGTGAGAATATTATTTTGGCACTACAAGCGCAGCGCGGTTGGTTTAAGCCCTTATCTCGTGCCGAGCAAGAAGAAGTCTCGGCCCGTTTCATTAAGCAACTAGACATTAAAACCCCCAACATCGAACAACCCATTGAATTTCTTTCTGGAGGAAACCAACAAAAAGTCTTACTGGCACGCTGGCTACTTACCAAACCTAAGTTTCTCATCCTTGATGAGCCTACCCGTGGTATTGATGTAGGAGCTCACGCCGAAATCATTCGATTAATAGAATCCTTGTGTGCCAATGGCCTTGCCCTATTGGTGATTTCTTCTGAGTTAGAAGAGTTAGTAGGTTATGCCGACCGTGTCATTGTGCTACGTGACCGAAAACAGGTGGCAGAAATTCCCACAGAAGATCTTTCAGTTCCCGCCATTATGCAAGCGATAGCGATGTGAGGCTCTAATGACAGCATACAATACCTCTACCCCAGTCAAGCTTGCTAGCAAACGCAAGTTTACCCTACCCAAAGGCGCGCCGCAGGTGGCAGCGTTACTGTTACTATTTTTAATTAATGCGATTATTGCCGACAACTTCTTTTCTATTCATATTCAAGATGGTCGCTTGTTTGGCAGCGTCATCGATATTTTTAACCGCGGAGCACCAGTGGCTCTACTCACCATTGGCATGACCTTGGTCATTGCCACCGGCGGTATCGATTTATCGGTTGGCGCGGTGATGGCAATTAGTGGCGCAGTGCTGGCTAGCATGGCCTCACAAGGTTATTCACCACCGGTTATTTTAATTTGTGCGCTACTCTCTGGAGTACTCTGCGGCTTATGGAACGGCTTACTGGTGGCAGTGTTTAAGATTCAGCCGATTGTTGCCACGCTGATCTTGATGGTGGCCGGACGTGGAATTGCTCAGTTAATAACTCAAGGACAAATTGTCACCTTTAACAACGACGTATTGTCATGGTTTGGCAGTGGCTCCTTGTTATTACTACCCACCCCCATTGTGCTGCTAATTATTGCCGCCATCGGTATCTGGTGTTTAACCAAGAAAACGGCCCTTGGACTATTTATTGAATCAGTGGGCATTAACATTAAGGCAGCCAAAAATGCCGGTATCAACACTCCGGCCATTGTAATGAGTGTATATGCGCTTAGCGGTTTAATGGCGGCACTGGCGGGTATTGTAGTAGCCGCAGACATTAAAGGTGCCGATGCCAACAACGCGGGGCTTTGGCTAGAGATGGATGCCATCTTGGCAGTAGTGATTGGTGGAACCTCGTTAATGGGTGGCCGTTTCAACTTGCTGCTGGCTTTAGTAGGTGCCTTCATTATTCAAAGCATTAATACCGGTATTCTTCTCTCAGGTTACCAGCCCCAGTGGAACCATATTGTTAAATCGGTAGTGGTATTACTGGTACTGGTGATGCAATCCCCAGCGGTTATTAAACTCATCAAAGGGAAGCAAAAATCATGATCAAACGTAACTTTCCTTTATTCATTACTATTGGGGTTTTCCTACTTGGCTACATTTTTTGTGCCATGGAATTTCCCGCCTTCATGAGTACTCGGGTAATATGTAATATTCTCACCGACAATGCTTTTCTGGGGATCTTAGCGGTAGGCATGACCTTCGTCATTTTGTCCGGCGGGATTGACTTATCAGTGGGTTCGGTTATCGCCTTTACCGGGGTTTTTTTAGCGAAGATGATCGGCGATTGGGGTGTGGCGCCTCAACTAGCGATTGTGGTCGTATTAGTTATGGGCATGTTATTTGGTGGCTTCATGGGTTGGATTATTGATACTCTGAAGATCCCAGCTTTCATTGTTACGCTTGCTGGCATGTTCTTCTTACGAGGTAGTAGCTTTTTGCTCTCTGAGCAATCCATACCCATTCAACACCCTTTCTTTAAAGAGCTTTCACGTACGGTATGGCACATATGGGGCGGTGGCAGGCTTAGCCTAATGGCGGTAATCATGTTAGTGATTGTGGCCTTCGGCATGTTATTGGCCCACCGTACCCGCTTTGGTAATAACGTGTATGCAATTGGTGGTAACGCTAACTCGGCTGGTTTAATGGGGGTGCCAGTTCGCCGCACCACCATTGGCATTTATATGCTATCCACCTTTTTAGCCACTTGTGCCGGGATCGTTTTTTCCATCTACACCTCCGCAGGTTACCCACTAGCAGGCATCGGTGTGGAGTTAGATGCCATTGCCGCCGTAGTGATTGGTGGTACGCTACTTTCCGGAGGCGTTGGAACGGTGTTTGGTTCAATGTTTGGGGTATTGATTCAAGGTTTAATTCAAACTTACATCACTTTCGATGGCACTTTAAGCTCTTGGTGGACCAAAATTATCGTTGGTATCTTGCTGTTTGGCTTTATCGCATTGCAACGTTTGTTAGTGGTAATAGCGGAGCGGCGCAAAGAGTTAAACAGCTCCGCAGCCTTCAAGCCCTTGCCCGATTAAGCCAGCGACTGAAAGGCTCAATAAAAAGGCTTCCTCAGGGAAGCCTTTGTTAGTCTATTTACCGCTATTCTCTATTTTGGCATTTCTCGCTTAAGGTGACCTTGCTTAGCTTGTGACAAGTCCATTTCAAAACGCTGCGAAGCCCACCCACTGACGGTATCATGCGCTTCGATATAAATAACAGAATTGCCCTTAGGAATAAGCACTGAATCTAGACTGCGGGTAAAAGGTTGCTCATCCACATGCGGATGTAACAGCGTTCGTTCTGCCAGCGGCTTACCCTGTTGGTCGATGACTCGCCACTTATCTGCATAATGCTCCCAACCACTATCGTCGTGCAGCAAAGACACCGCAACCTGCCAACGCTGCGGCGCTTGCTCGGTCATTTCCACGGCAACCACTGTCGCTTCGCTGGCCCAAGCTGAACCGGCCATCCAATTTAAACCCACTACCATTATACAAACGGCGGTTATTTTTTTCATATTTAGCCTCTTTAAGCCGACAGCACTTGCTTCAAGCCTAGCAGGCTAAAACGCATCCCGCTAAACTAGAGTTTAACTGCGTAGCCACTGTTCGGCTTGCTGTTGCTGGTTCATATCGAAAGCTTTAATCGTTAGTCCAGGGATCAGCTTACCTTCTAGCTCGCTAATAGTCTGTACCCATTGCTTATCACACAGCACCGCCGCTTTACTAAAACGGCGAATCACCGCCAACATCTCTGGTAAGCGAGAAAACTCTAGCGCCATAGCACTTAATGTGGGTAGGGCAAAATCGTCAATCCGATATAACATCAGGCCATCTTCTATTGCTTCGGCTTGTTGTTGCAGCTCATCTAAAGCCGCTTTCATTTCGTCACTGTCCAACTTACCGCCAAAAGCAATATCAAGACGGTTTTCCGCCACCTTTGTCACCTTAAACATTTGCTTGCTCCTAAAATGAACTCTCTATAATAAGATAGCCGCAAAAGATAAAATGCTTATTGCGCCAGCTCGGATTTTGGTAAGCACAAATAGTTGTGCGGTGAAATTTCCAACACATGGCGTTCAATAGTTAAGCACAAATCGCTAATGTTTTGTTTTTCAGCTTACTTTTACTTTTTAGTGAACTCCGCACTATCAATACAACTAGCTTTACCGTATGTTGAAAAAAATTTGAAGTAGTGAGGCCCTTAGTGAAAAAATTCAAGCATGAAGCACAATTGCTCAAAAAAGCCATTCAAATCGGCGAAGTATACGCACTACAACGTGGCTTCGCCAAGTTCCCCCCCGGTATCTCAGAAAAGGACAAAGTAGAAGCCTTGTACATGCTGCTAGCCGAAGACAAGCGCATCACCCCGCTACCTAAAGACAAGCAAAGCGGTCCCGAAATGCGCCATAAATTGGTGATATGGCTGGCCAACCAATTACCGAAAGATCACGAACTACTAGAAAACTAAACGTATTCTGTAAAGCCGTTGCCAACGGCTTTACAGTTCATCAGATACTGACTTAAGCCAGTAATTGTTTGGCTAATTCTTGATGTCGACTGATTAACTCGTTTAACTGCTCACGAGTTTGCTGTGGATCTTCTATCACCCACTTCCCCGCCACCATTAACTTACTCACCTCGCTAGCACCACATAATACCAAGGCCGCTAAAGGGTCATGACTACCAGAAAAGCGTAATTCATCTAATTTATACAAGGCCAAATCAGCCTGTTTACCCGGCGCTAATACCCCGATGTCTTGGCGACCTAGCACCGCGGCACTCCCTTGAGTTGCCCAATGTAGAACACGTTGGTGAGTAATTTTGCTAGCACCATAACGTAAGCGCTGCTGCAACAAAGAGTGGCGTAACTCCTGAACCATATTCGAGCCATCATTAGAAGCCGAGCCGTCTACCGCTAAACCAACCTTACAACCGGCGGCGGCCAAGTCGAGGGTGGGACAAATTCCTGAAGCCAGCAACATGTTTGAAGTAGGACAATGGGCGATTCCCACTTGGTGCTGCCCTAGGCGTTGGATTTCTTCCTGATTAAAATGAATCCCATGAGCCAGCCAAGTTTGCGGCCCCATCCAACCACAATGCTCTAAATAATCAACCGGACGCATGCCTAATTTGCGCAAGCAGAACTCGTTTTCATCGATAGTTTCGGCAAGGTGAGTATGCAAACGCAAGCCTTGTTGCTTGGCCAACACGGCCGTTTCACGCATTAAGTCCTCAGTGACCGAAAATGGGGAACAAGGTGCTAAGGCCAATTGCAACATGCTTCCCTCAGTTGCATCATGATAACGCTGAGCTAAACGCTGGCTGTCATCTAAGATTGCCTGTTCGGTTTGCACCACAGAATCAGGCGGTAACCCCCCATCTTTTTGTGACAAACTCATGCTGCCGCGAGTTAAGGTAGCTCTTAGGCCCAAGCGCCCTACTACCTCGGCTTGAATATCAATGGCTTCAGCTAAAGCTTGGTTAAAAACATAGTGATGATCGGCCACCGTAGAGCAACCACTCAGCATTAACTCCCAGCAAGCCAACTCGGTGGCGGCTTCAATGTGCTTATCACTCAGACCACTCCATATCGGATAAAGACTTTGCAACCAAGGAAACAGCTCTTGGTTAATTGCCGAGGGCACACAACGAGTCAAGGTTTGATAAAAATGGTGATGGGTATTAATTAGACCGGGCAGCAATACCGCATCACTGGCATCTACAATTTGATCAATCGGCAAGCTAGCTTGTTGCCCTGCCGCAACACATTCCACAATGCGTGTTCCTTGCACGACTACGCCACCTTGGCAGTCTCGCTCTGCATCTTCACCACTAATTGCACCACTAAATACGGCCATGGGATTGGCGATCCAAATACGTGGCTCATCACCTGATTGTGACAAATCTACCTCCTGTAAATTCATATAATGCGCCACTCAATCCGGTGGCAATTTGTCGTTCAACAAACTCTAATATAACTAACCATCATTTAACACCTTACTTAAACTACGCTAGCCCACTAAAATGAATGTATTTACGCCATTTGATAACCAGTTAATCATCAATTAAGCAACTCAGCTTAATCAGGTTCTTAATAGCACGAAATCATAGCGAACAATATAGGCTCAAAAATCATGGGCGCGATAGCAGTACTGTAACAAACGGCAGCCCTAATAACGCTTATTGAAATCATCGCGACTGGCGAATTAGTGAAGCAAATGAGAATGAGGAGCTGGTGTAAAGCAGGTCTGAGATATCTTTTTCTTCTGCGCATAATGAAATTGTTGGGTTAAAGACCATTCTTACTCAATAAGAAGAGAAAACCAGCGACAAAATCCAGCTTTTTCGGCAGCATAGATTATCGCTACGCTACCAGAAAACCCATTACCCATTACCCATTACCCATTACCCATTACCCATTTTAACTTATTTTTCTAGGCTTAAGTGGGGCTATTTAGGTGCTCCGCAATGCTTGTTATTTTAGTTTAAGCCAGCCGCAGTTATAAGCTATTCAGCTAGGTTCAAACCTAAACCTCTAAGCACTATATTAATCACGTCTTGCTCGGCTTTGGCAAATTCTTCAGCGGATAAACTGCGTCCATGAATCATCTTAATTTCAGTATCAAAGTCCGCGTAGAACTGAGTGGTGCCCCAGATTAAAAATAATAAGGAAAGCGGCTCAACCGGGGCAATTTTATCTTGGTCTACCCAAGCTTGGATCAAGTTGCATTTATTTTGCGTCCAATCAACCAAGGGAAACTGTAGCTTGTCTTTTAAATTAGGTGCTCCTTGGATAATTTCCATAGCAAAAATGCGTGAGCTTTTCTTATGGCTACGGCTATAACGCATCTTGGAACGAATATAAGCGCTTATCGTAACAGCAGGATCAGATTCCGGGCTGGCATTAGCAAAAGAGTCATTCCACAGTGCTAAAATATCTTCTAGCAAGGCACGGTATAAACCCTGCTTTGATTTGAAATAATAAAGGATGTTTGCTTTAGGAAGGCCGGCGCGATCAGCAATTGCTTGTAGAGACGTGCCCTGATAACCATGTTTAACAAATTCGTTTGTTGCCGCTTTTAAAATGAGTTTCTCATTTCTCTTTCTAATTGCCCCACTTTGTGTTGCCACCGCTTTATTCATGCTAACTTATTCTCCTTGTCGGCATCGAAGTATCAGATATGATAACCGAAGTTATTATTAATGATTCACGGTGGAATCACTAGTGTTTACTAATTTGTGTCCCATGATGTGATTCAGCACCATAATGGTACAGTGCAAACAGTATATTGCACCAAAAAAGACGCTATAACTTACTTTACGCTGTTAACAATTGCATCACACGTGGACTTGAACACTTGGTCAGATTTATGCAGTAAACCAGCCAAGTTTTTTTCGTAAAAATGAATGGACTCAACATGAAACACGACCAGAGCTTGTTGTCTTTATGGCAAGTTACTAAACGCTACCCCGGCGTGATTGCCAACGACAAAGTCAGCCTTGACTTAAAGCAAGGGGAAATATTAGCGCTGCTCGGTGAAAACGGCGCCGGTAAATCCACGCTTGTAAAGATGATTTACGGCGTAGTACAAGCCGATGAAGGTAGCCTACTATGGCACGGAAAAGAAGTGGTAATACGCTCTCCTAATATGGCGAGAGCGATGGGCATTGGCATGGTATTTCAGCACTTTTCGGTGTTCGAAACCCTCACCGTTCAAGAAAACATTGAACTCAGTCTCGACCCAGGGGTTGCTACCGATGCCGCTAGTTTACGGGCAAAAATTATCGAACTCAGCGCTAACTATGAACTAAAAGTAGACCCTGACCGCTATGTGCACAATCTAAGTATTGGCGAGCGCCAGCGCTTGGAAATCTTGCGTTGCTTAATTCAAGACGTAAAACTGTTGATTCTTGATGAGCCCACCTCGGTACTCACACCTCAGGAAGTCTCCGGGCTATTTAAGGTGTTACGCACTTTGGCCAGCGAAGGCTGCAGTATTTTATTTATTAGTCATAAACTCAAGGAAGTCACCGCTCTGTGTGACCGTGCAGTAATCCTTCGAGGCGGTAAAGTAAGTGGTGAATGTGTCCCTGCAGAAGAAACCCCCGACTCCATTGCTAGAATGATGGTGGGCAGCGAAGCAGTGTTGTCCGAGCGCTACCACAAAACCATTGGTTCAGACGAAATATTGGTCACCCGTAACTTAAGTGTGCCGCCCACTAATCCCTTTGGCACTGGTTTAAACAACGTCAATTTGAGCTTGCATAAAGGTGAAATTTTAGGCATAGCTGGGGTGGCCGGTAATGGTCAGGAAGACTTACTTGAAGCCCTCAGCGGCGAGGATACCCGCGCCGACGCTGGTGCGATTTTAATGCATGGCCACAAAGTGGCTAAACGCAATGCTGGCGAGCGGCGCCTATTAGGCATGAGCTACGTACCTACCGACCGTCTAGGGCAAGGCGCAGTACCCGAAATGAGCTTGGCCGACAATACCTTGCTCACCAGCGCCCGCAAAGGATTGGTAAAAAAAGGGCTGATTCTGCCACACAAAGTCGTTGAACTGGCTAAGTCGATCATTCATCACAACGACGTGAAATGCCATAACGCCCACGCACAGGCCAAGAGTTTGTCGGGGGGCAATCTACAAAAATTTATTATTGGCCGTGAAGTAGACCAAAACCCCGAAGTCCTGATCTGCGCCCACCCCACTTGGGGAGTAGACATTGGCGCGGCCAGTGCCATCCACCGCCAACTTATTGAGCTGCGCGATAAGGGCGCAGCCATTTTGGTGATATCGGAAGACATTGACGAGTTATTTATGATTTCAGATCGTATTGCCGCACTCTACGAGGGGCAACTCTCCACTGCGGTTCATACCGAGCAAACCAATATTGAAGAAGTCGGCAAATGGATTGCTGGTGGCTTTATTGAAGAGGAGCCACAACATGTTTAAAACCCAAGCGCGTTTAGAGTCATCCAAATTGATGTCGTGGCTATCTCCTTTGATAGCCATTGTGCTAACAATGTTAGTCTCCAGCTTAATGTTCATCGCGCTAGAGATTAATCCTGCGGAAGCCTTTCGAGTCTTTATTATTGCCCCACTTAGCGACAGCTATAACCTAGGTGAGCTGATGGTAAAAACCACTCCATTGTTGCTGTGTGCCACAGGTTTGGCTCTATGCTACAAAGCCAATATCTGGAACATTGGCGCAGAAGGCCAGTTATTGGTGGGTGCTTTGGTAGGCAGCTATGTCGCCTTGATGGCTAACGAGCAAAGTGGTGTTTCTTGGTTAGTAGTCACACTAGCTGCAGGCGCCGCGGCAGGCATGCTGTGGGCTGCCATTCCAACTTTGCTGCATCAGATATTCCATACCAACATTATTCTTAGCACTATCATGCTTAATTACATCGGTTTATATCTGCTGCTATGGGGGGTACACGGCCCACTCATTGACCCTGATGGTTTTGGCTTTCCTGAATCGGCAGTATTTGCCGATGCAGTACTACTCCCTACCATTATGGAAGAAGGGCGCGCCTCCATCAGCATACTATTGGCGATTGTCTTCGCCATTGGTTCCGGCATTATTTTGTACCGCACCTTACCGGGTTTTCAGTTACGGGTATTTGGTTCAGACCAACCCGCAGCGCGCTACGCTGGCTACTCCAGTAAATTTATTGTTTGGAGTGTGATGCTCAGTGCAGGAGCACTAGCAGGGCTTGCCGGGGTATCTGAAGTCACTGGTCCGATTGGTCAGCTGATCCCTCAAGTATCACCGGGCTATGGCTACGCAGCAATCATCGTTGCCTACCTTGGCCGACTCAACCCCTTTGGGATTATCTTCGCCGCCTTTTTCATGGGAACACTCTATATGGGTAGTGATTTAGCCCAAATTGACTTAGGTATTCCTACTGCGATTACCGGCTTATTCCAAGGAGTATTACTATTCTTCTTACTCGCCTGTGATTACCTAATTCATTACAAAATTATTTGGCAAGCAAGTACTAATCCTGCTCAAGCCTCTTCCAGTAATTCTAAGCAAGGAGCCGCTTAAAATGGACATGGAACTGTTACAACAAATTTTAGTGGCGGCAATTAAAACCGGTACTCCACTGCTATTGGTAGCGCTGGGTGAATTAATTTGCGAAAAATCCGGGGTACTCAATCTAGGTCAAGAAGGCATGATGTTAATGGGAGCCATGGCCGGTTTTGCTGGTGCCTACTTCTCTGGCAGCCTCGCGGTGGGTTTATTGTTGGCCATTTTAGCCGGGATGATGATGGCTGGGATCTTCGGCATATTGTCACTCAATCTTAATACCAATCAAGTGGCCACAGGTTTGGCTCTCACCATTTTTGGTACTGGCCTCAGTGCCTTTTTGGGAGCCAGCTTAGTGGGCTCAACCGTGGAAGGATTTAAGACTCTTGCCATTCCCTTTTTAAGCGATATACCTTTGCTCGGGCCACTACTGTTTAATCACGACCTATTGGTGTATGGCAGCTTTGGCTTAGTGGCGCTGTGCTGGTGGATAGTTAACAAGACCCGTATTGGTTTAACTTTGCGCGCGGTGGGCGAAAATCCCTACTCAGCCAATGCCCTTGGTATTAAGGTAATTAAAGTGCGTTATTTAGCTATTTTGACTGGTGGTGCCTTCGCTGGTTTAGCTGGCGCATATATGTCTTTGTCTTACACCCCAATGTGGATGGAGAACATGACCGCAGGGCGCGGCTGGATCGCCTTGTCTTTAGTGGTATTTGCCTCATGGCGGGTGGGTTATTTAATGGTAGGCGCCTACTTATTTGGGGTGGCGTCCATCTTACACTTAGTGATGCAAGGCATTGGCTTCACCATTTCACCGAACCTATTGGCAATGATGCCATATATTGCCACTATCTTGGTGATGGTGCTGATTAGCTCTAACCCTATTAGGCAAAAATTGGCAGCGCCGATGAGCTTAGCGAAACCCTTCGACTCACGCCGCCATTAAGCCGACAAGGCTATCTATAAAGCCTCTCATTAGAGAGGCTTTTTTCATCCAGAAACGCTAAATTAAAATAATGACGTCGTAGCATTTAAGCGAAACCATAAACTCGGTATCATGCAGGCTCAACATAATGGAGAGCCAATGACTTATCCGCTTTATCTTGCTCACATCAACGATACCCACTCTCACTTTGAAGCATCATTACTGCATTTCAACATTGAATTGGATGGTCAAGAGTATCAAATCGATGCTCATTGTGGCGGTTACGCACGGCTGGCCAGCGCGGTAAAGCAACAGCGTCAAATAGCCCAACAACACGGCTGCCCCAGCCTATTTTTACACGCAGGAGACAGTTTTCAAGGAAGCCTATATTTTAGTCAGTATAAAGGGGAAGCTAACGCCCATTTACTCGAATTAATGGCCCCCGATGCCATGACTATTGGCAATCATGAATTTGATCTTGGAAATGCGCCAATCTCTCAGTTTATTGCTCAGGTGAGCTTTCCAATATTGGCCGGAAATATGGATTTATCGCAGGAAGATCAGCGGAAAAACCTCCCCCTTACCAGCCATAACAATCTCTACCCCTATCAAGCTCAGCAGCAACGCGCGAGCTACCTGTTAAAAGATTTGGCTGAAGGGGTACAACTAGCCATTATCGGCATCACTCATGATCAAATGCATAACATTGGTTGTCCCGATCCCGACTGTGACTTTATTGACGCAATAAGCTGTACTCAAGCCACAGTGGAACATTTACACCAACAAGGAATAAAACACATTCTGGTCCTCAGCCATTTAGGCTATCAAGGAGATGTAGCACTCGCCAAAGCCGTACCAGGTATAAGTGTCATTGTGGGTGGTCACTCACACACCTTAACTGGCGACTTTAGCGATTTAGGCATTCCCGCTAACACAATGGGACAACTCTGGCAGCAAGACAGCCTGATATTACACGCCGGTAAACATGCTGAATCGATAGGCTTATCACAACTAGAGTTTGATGCGCATGGCAAGGTCGTAAAGTTTCAGGGCGGCGTACAGTTTTTAGTGGGGAAACAGTGGCATGCTCGGCAAAATGACGCCTTAGTCAGCGCCGAAACTAAGGCGCACATTGCTAAGTATTTAGCCCAGAGTGAGGGCTTGCGTTATCAAGCAGAAGATCAACAGATACAGCAGATCATCAGGCAAGATTACCGTCCTGCTATCGACGCCATGCACCAGCAAGTGATTTGCCAAGTCACCCGCTCCTTAGCGCATACGCGGCTACCTAGTAAACTGCTGCCCGAAGGTAGTGAATTATCACCCTTAGTTTGCCAAGGTTTTTATCAAGCGGCCGCAGCCAATCATGCCATCGACTTCGCCTTACATAATGCTGGTGGTGTGCGTTGCTCTGTCAAATCCGGGCCACTCACCAAAGCCGATATTTGCGGCCGCCTGCTTCCCTTTGAGATAGCTATTGTGAGTTATCAACTAACAGGGAAATTCCTTGCGCCATTAATCGAAGGCGCTATCAACAATGCCACCAACAATGGCGTACAAGGCACCGGCGATGGCAGCTTTCCGTATTTCTATAAACTACGCTACCGCTATCACCGTGAGCGAGAGATGGGCCAGCGTGTTACAGACATCGAACTGCTCAGCGACAATGGCTGGCAACAGCTCGACCCCCAACGCCATTACCGAGGGGTATCTTCAGCCTATACTCTGGCAGGCAAAGAAGGTTATCGCGCACTACTTAATAGTTATGATCATCAAGACTTAGGCATGAGCATGAGTGATAGCTTTGTGCTATTTGCCCAACAATTAGGAACGCTAGAATAAGAAGCATTAGCTCGACTAAAAGCTTCTGCGCTCGCTATCAAGCGCAGCCTTGAGCTGGGCAATAGTATGTTGACTAAATACCTTTATACCTTTACTGACTAATAAAGCAGCAGTCACACCATCTCCATCTATCTTGCGACCGGTGAAGGAACCGTCATAGATTTGAGCGCTTCCACAAGACGGGCTAGCTTCAGCAAGTAGCGCGTAGGAAATAGCTTGTTCTTGGCATATTGTTAAAGCATTTTCAGCACCACGAATAAAGAGCTGAGTAACATCACTGCCATCATTATTTAATACCTGAGCACGTCCTCGAATGACATCTATACCTTGAGCATGAATGATTTCCGCTGGCGGTCTCGGAGTGGGTAAGCTGGCCGATACCTCGGGGCAAAACTTCACCAGCTTAACATGCGCCTCTAACCAATTCATATCGACCTGTGCTATCGATAAGCTGCTGGCGTTATAGCGCACTTTATTTCCCAATAAACAGGCGCTCACTAGTACCTTTTGCACATCTCCTCCATCACCCGTGAACAATTAATTAGCGAAGCACTATTGTAAGCTGCATCTAGACTAAAAATCAGTAACAACGATGTTCAATACAGTTCCATTTACAGCAACTAATTGGTTACACTGAGCCGTGCTTAAATATTATTAGGAAGTCAGAGTGATACGAATCATGACCCGTGCCGATTTTGCTGCTTTCTGGCCAAGTTTTAAGGCGATGATTCAAGCTCAGCAAAGTTATACCTTCGAGCCCGATATGAGTTTAGAACAAAGCTACCAGCTTTGGTGTGAACAACCACTGCAAAGCTATGTGTATGAGCAAGATGGTAAAATACTCGGAAGCTACTACCTAAAAGCCAATGCCAAGGGGCCAGGTAAGCATATTTGCAACTGCGGCTATATGGTGAGTGAAGCAGCCCGTGGTCAAGGAATTGCGCGGCAAATGTGTGAGCACTCCCAACTTGAAGCCAAAAAGCATGGCTTTCAGGCCATGCAATTTAACTCAGTGGTCTCAAGCAACCATACCGCTGTCAATCTATGGAAAAAGTTAGGCTTCGAGATTATTGGCACCCTACCTCAAGGCTATCAGCATCCACAGCATGGATTGGTTGATTGCTATATTATGTATAAGCCGCTAAGTGCAGCCTAGCTAAACACGGGCGCGTCAAAGTCTTCCGCTTCATCGCTGTAAATACACACATTAGAGTCTTCCACTAAACCGCTCTCGGCAACACACTGGCTTTGAAAAAAGTCAGTAATCTCTTTACGTTGGCAATGCGCCTCAAAGCTGGCTCTATCCGCCCAAATTTCCTGAAAAGCAATGGGATAACCACTGCCTTGAGCAAAAGGACTGTCAATTTGTCGCGTCACTCGGTATTGCAAACAACCATCTTCGCGCAGGGTATTAGGTTCGAGCGCTTGCAATATTTTAAACAATTCGTTGAGTTTACCCGCTTTGGGTTTAAACATGGCAATGCAATAGATTTTTTTAGACATAGCGGCCTCTGTGGCTAGTTCTGGCGAGCATCAGCTGCTCGCCAAGTTAGTTATCCTTCAGCAAGGCATACTACCCGTGAATCATTCATTTAGCTGCTGCTTTTTTTACTCACAGCCAAACTGACTATCACTTTGCATCACCATTAAACGTTGATAAGCCGCCATTTACCGGACCTCCATACCAGTTAAGGCCTGCTTAAGTTGCTAGGCTTTGTCTCAACTAAGAGTACTTAAGGGAGAATCGGCGGCTTGGCTACGCTTGAGTAAAGTTTTACTGCGGATCATAATTTATTGAATAGCAGATAAGATGCTAATGCTCCTAAATAATTCGCTGTTTCCCGCAAAACAACATTTAGAAAACCATTTTTGTTTAACTAATTAGAAAGGATAAAGGGTGAGTTCCTCTTAGCGGGCAGGCGCCCCGATGCACCTGCCGCGATTGTTACAAAAGCCTAAGCTTGAATCAAGTAGCCCTAGCTTTGTTTGGCATAGGCGTAAGCTTTTTGCTCAGCTTCTGAGGTTTTTTCTTCAGGCAATAACAAGCTTAATAGAATCGCCACTAAACCACCCGAGGTAACCGCAGAGCCAAATACATTTTGTACAATCTTTGGCGCATGTTGCAGTAAGTCGGGAACCATAGTCACACCAAGACCCACACCAAACGATACCGCCATAATCAGCAACTTGCGGCGTGATAGCTCCTCACTAGCGATGATTTTAATACCTGCCGCGGCCACAGTGCCAAACATCACTAAGGTAGCCCCGCCCAACACCGGCTTAGGGATTTGTTGTAATACCGCACCAAGGATCGGGAATAAACCTAGCACCACTAAAATTAATGCAATGTAGTAACCAATATAACGGCTGGCCACGCCAGTCAGCTGAATTACGCCATTGTTTTGGCTAAAGGTAGTATTAGGAAAGGTATTAAAAGTTGCGGCCAATAGCGAGTTTACCCCATCACCTAATACCCCATTACTTACCCGTTTAATGTAGTTTTCACCTTTAATTGGCTGCTGCGACACCGAACAGTTAGCGGTAATATCACCAGCCGATTCAATAGCGGTAATAAAATAAATTAAAGCAATCGGTAGGAAAGCCACCCAGTCAAAGCTAAAACCGTATTTAAACGGTACTGGTATGCTGACCAAAGGCTGAGAACCCACTGAAGAAAAATCGACCTTACCCATAAACATGGCGATCACCATACCCACAACTAAGCCAATCACAATCGACGACAAGCGTAACCAAGGGTTAGCAGAGCGGTTCAACGCAATAATCACCACCAACACGGTAAAGCCCAACGCTAAGTTTTGCATGCTACCAAAGTCTGGAGCTTTAAAGCCGCCTGCTAAGTCAGTCATTCCCACTTTAATCAATGAAATACCAATAATAGTAATCACAATACCGGTGACCAAGGGAGTAATAATTTTCTTCATTTTAGTCAGCATCTGCGACAAGAAAATTTCAATAAAAGCCCCTAAGAAACACACGCCGAAAATCAGCGATAAGATTTCTTCAGGGCCACCGCCTTGGCTTTTAGCCAGAAAACCCGCGGCCAATACGGAACCAAGGAAAGCAAAACTGGTACCCTGAACGCAGATCATACCCGCCCCAACAGGGCCAATTTTCTTCGCTTGGATAAAGGTACCCACCCCCGACACAATTAGTGCCATGCTAATTAAATAGGGTATATGTTCACCCAAACCCAGCACCCCACCAATAATCAATGTTGGTGTAATCACCCCGACAAAGCTGGCCAACACGTGCTGTAAACCAGCAAAAAAGGCCTCAGCCACTGGTGGTCTATCATCTAATTGATAAAGTAAATCTGGGGACCGAGAAGGTTGTTGCGTGCTCATGTAACACTCCTTGTTGTAAGCTAATGAGCGATCAAAAAAGCTGACCACTAAGTCAGGTTAAGAACGCAATTTTCTTGCCAACTTAAGCTGGGATTCTCAAATTAGTAAAAAAGCCTCACCTAACGAATACTTGAATCAACAATTTGTCAACATTCAGCCAACATTCGCACGGCTAATTCAGGCTAACAAAGCCCCTGCAGCGCTTGCTATTGGTGCAAAACCTGTTCCGCTTGCACCAAAAAAAGTCAGCAATCCTCAAATTTATTCACAGCTTTACTAACAATTAAGATATGTTATAACAACAAATTCAATGTTTAAGCCTTTGATTGACACAAATCAAAAAAACATGACCAAGTGGCCAGCTTTTTGCTAGTGGTTAACGAGTATTTACAGCTCAAACAGAAATGGAGTTCTTCATGAAATTAAACAAATGGATCGGGGCCGCTGCCTTTGTCGTCAGCAGTTTGTTAAGTCCGCTCACTATGGCAGACGACGAGCCAATGAAGGTCGGCTTTGTCTACGTGGGTCCCATTGGTGACCACGGTTGGAGTTACGAGCACGACCAAGGGCGTATCGAAATGGAAAAACACTTTGGCGGCAAAGTGAAAACCACCTTCGTTGAAAATGTGCCAGAAGGCGCAGATGCGGAACGGGTGATTACCCAATTGGCCAAATCGGGTCACGATCTTATCTTTACCACTTCGTTTGGCTTTATGAACCCAACCATTAAAGTGGCTAAACGTTTCCCTAAAGTTCGTTTTGAACACGCTACTGGTTATAAACGTGGTAAAAACGTTTCAACCTACGTATTGCGCACCTATGAAGGCCGCTATGTTTCAGGTGTAGCCGCAGGTATGAGTACTAAAAGCAACGTAATTGGTTATATTGCTTCTTTCCCCATCCCTGAAGTAATTCGCGATATCAACGCAGTTTACCTTGGTGCGAAAAGTGTAAACCCTGATGTGAAAATTAAGATTGTTTGGGTGAACACTTGGTACGATCCAGGCAAAGAAGCAGACGCCGCCAATGCCTTAATGGATCAAGGTGTAGATATTATTCTGCAACATACCGACAGCCCTGCGCCACTTATCGCAGCTGAAAAGCGTGGTTTAATGGGCATTGGTCAAGCATCAGACATGAGTCATTTTGCCCCCAAAGCCCACATGTTCTCTGTGCGTGATGTATGGGCGCCACATTACATTCGAACTGTACAAGAAGTGATGGATGGAACATGGAAATCGGAAGATTACTGGGGTGGCTTTGCCGAAGACATTCTGCAGATTGTTTCAGTTAACCCTTCCCTACCAGAAGATGTGAAAACCGCCGTTGCTGAAACTGAAGCCAAAATTAAATCTGGCGAGTTCCACCCCTTCACCGGTCCTTTAAAAGATAATCAAGGCAAACTCGTTATTCCTGAAGGCAAAACCTTGGATGACCAAGAGTTAGCAGGGGTAATGTGGTATGTGGAAGGCATCGACGCCACCATTCCCAAATAAAGTAGTGCAGTAATTAGCAACACAATCGGCTCAGCTTCGGCTGGGCCAATCTGGAGAATCTAGATGAGTTTAACCCTTCCCATCATCGATATCAGCCCACTATCTAGCGAAGACCGGCAGCTGTGGCAGCCTGTTATCGAGGCCATTGATCAAGCTTGCCGCGATACCGGCTTCTTCTATGTTACTGGCCACGGGATCCCCGCCGAACAATTTGCCCAAGTGCAAAAAATGGCGGCCAAACTGTTTGCCCTAGACGAGGCAGAAAAACAGACGATCAGTATTCAGGACTCAGCCAATCACCGTGGCTGGGGACAAGTTAGCGCCGAACAGCTCGACCCTAACGGCCCTAAAGATTATAAAGAAACCTTCGATATGGCTTTAGACTTGAGCCCTTATCACCCCCAAGTTGCCCGTTGCTCCGATTTATATGGGCCCAATCAATACCCTAATATCGAGGGTTTCTGTCAATTGGTTCAGCAACATTATCAACTCAGCCTACAAGTAGGCTTGAACATTCTTAAAGCCATGGCTTTAGCTTTGGGTGAAGCGGAAGACTTTTTCGGTCAGTACTTTAAACACCCTATCAGTGTGCTGCGCTTTATTCACTATCCGCCACAGCAAAACAACAGCAACGGTGCGGGAGCACACACCGATTACGGCTGTATCACCTTGTTATATCAGGATCACATAGGTGGCCTGCAAGTGCGTGGACGTAACGGCGAATGGTTTGACGCCCCGCCAGTGGCGAATAGCTTTGTGGTAAACATTGGCGACTTAATGCAACGCTGGACCAACGATTGCTATCAATCCACAGCGCATCGCGTGACTAGCCCAACCGAGCAAGCCACCCGTTTTTCGATGCCGTTTTTTGTCGAACCTGACTTCGATACACCGGTATCTACCCTAGCCTCATGTTTGGCCAAGGGTGAGTTTAGTCCATACCCGGAAATTACTGCTGGAAATTGGATTTTATCGCGTTTTTCTGACACTTACGCATACCGAAATAAAGGTAATTAAGCTTTACCTTTTTTTAACCAAAAAGCTGACCAATCGGACAGCTTTTTAGAAAAATAACAGGAGTTGTAATGTTACAACTAATGATCAACGACCAGCAGCTCTATGTCAGCGACCAAGCTGCCGATACTATGCTGCTTAACTACCTTCGCGAACAACGTGGCCTTGTTGGTACCAAAGAAGGCTGTGCCAGCGGCGACTGTGGTGCCTGTACCGTTGTGATGGTGAGCACCGACTCAGTATTGGGTTTACGTTACCAGCAAATTAACAGTTGTATTACGCCACTGCATGCCTTGCACGGTAAACAAGTGATTACTGTTGAATACCTCAAGCAAGGCCAGCAACTGCATCCAGTGCAACAGGCCATTGTCGACAAACACGGTAGTCAATGTGGCTTCTGTACTCCTGGCTTTGTTATGTCCTTATATGCTTTATCTCGCCAAAGTGAAGCGCCAGCACATCCCGAAGAGTTTCTAGCTGGCAACCTTTGCCGCTGTACTGGCTACGGTCCCTTAATTGAAGTCGCGCGCGACATCGCACAACAAGGTGCAGCCGCTGACCACATCCAGCAGAAAGAAGCCGATGTAAAGCAGTGGATGGATCAATGTGAAGGGCTAAATGGCGTTAACTACTGGCAACCGAGCAGCCGAGAAGAATTAGCAAAAGTTCGTGCAGCCCACCCTAAAGCCCGCTGGGTGGCGGGGGCGACAGATTTGGCCTTAGAAGTCACCCAACAATATAAACAGATTGAACAAATGATCGATCTTAGCGCGGTGAACGAGCTGAAAGAAATTACTCGCATCGATGGAGGCTGGCGTATTGGTGCAGCGCTCAACTTAAACGAAGTGCATCAATTCATGCTTGAGCACTACCCTAGTACTAACGAGATTTTCTCTCGCCTAGGCAGTATGACCATTCGTCACCGCGCCACCTTAGGCGGCAGCCTTGGTAATGCCTCGCCGATTGGCGATATTGCCCCGCTGCTTATTAGTCTGAACGGTAAAGTCGAAGTAGATGATGGTAAACACATCGAGCTACATGCCGCTGAAGAATACATTACTGGTTACCGGCAAACCAAGTTGAAAGAAAACCAGTGGATTAGTGCGGTCCATCTACCAGATTTAGCGCCGGAAACCAAGCACCAAATCTACAAAGTCAGTAAGCGCTATGAAGATGACATTACTACCGTGGTGCTAGCACTTAGCCTAACCCTAGACCAACAGCAGCGAGTCAGCCAGTGTGTAATTGCCGCCGGTGGTGTCGCCGCCAAATCAGTTAGGCTTACCGAGCTCGAGCAAGGCTTAGTGGGTAAAGTCTTCGACCTAACCACCTTACAGCAAGTACAAGCCATGGTGCCTCAGTACGTGAAACCCATAGACGATGTTCGCGCCAGCGCCGAATACCGAGTATTGCTGGTGCAAAACCTGCTAAAACGCTTCTATCTACACTGTCAGCAACTTCCCACAAGGTTAGCCGCCCATGCGTAAATTAACGACCCAACAGCTTCACCAGCGCGCCCCCAGTAAAATTATCGGCCAATCGATTGCCCACGAAAGCGCAGCCAAGCAAGTGGCCGGCGAAGCCATCTTTGTTGACGATCGCAACCTTACTCAAGGCAGCTTACACGCCGCTGTGATAACCAGCCCAATCACCAAGGGCAAACTGCTAAATATCGATACTGAGACTTTAAAAGAGCATCCCGACGTGGTTGCGGTATTTACTGTTGATGATATTCCTGGACACCGAGACATTGGCCCCATTTTCGGTGGGGACCCCTTACTCTGTGAAGGCGACATTTTCTTTCATGGCCAAGTATTGGCCGTAGTGGTAGCGCGTAGCCATCGCCAAGCCTGGAAACTAGCCGCTTGGGCGAGCCAAGAGCTGGTGTCGATTGAGGCTGAGCAAGAGATCATATTAACCGCCCAACAACGTGGCAAGCTTAGCACTCCACAAAGCTCAGTTCGCCCTAGCCACCTAATGGGTCAGCCCCTCAGCCAACAGCAATTAGAGCAAAGTGAGCGGGTATTAAGTGGTGAGCAGCAGGTGGGCGGCCAAGAACACTTCTACCTAGAAGGACAAGTTAGTTTAGCTATACCCAATGAAGATGGCGGGGTTTTACTATATACCTCTAGCCAGCACCCCGGTGAGCTACAAAAGTTAATCGCCGAAGTATTAAACATTGCGCTGCATCGAGTCGATGTAGACATGCGCCGCATGGGGGGGGGATTTGGCGGTAAAGAAACTCAAGCAGCTCAATGGGCTTGTTTGGCTAGTATGGCCGCTATTCATACCGGCAAAGCAGTTAAATTGCGACTTCCACGCAGCATCGATATGACGGCTACCGGTAAACGTCACCCGTTTTATAACCGCTACCAATTGGGCATTACCCGCGATGGAATAATCGAAACAGCCAAGATGGAAGTCAACGGCCTATGTGGTTATTCCCCCGATCTGTCCGACGCTATCGTCGACCGCGCCATGTTCCATACCGATAACGCCTACAGTTTGAATAAAGCCGAGGTGGTGGGTCATCGACTGAGAACTGACATGGTATCACACACGGCATTTCGTGGTTTTGGCGGCCCGCAAGGTATTATTCTTATTGAACAAGCGATGCAAGACATTGCCATAGCCACTGGTCAAGATGCCCTCGATATACGTTATAAGAACCTCTATCGTGAAGGCCATAATACCACTCATTATGGGATGCCAGTAGAACAGCACCAAGATATGAAAAACCTACTGCAACAACTGGAAACAAACGCCGACTACCGAAGCCGCCGAGAGCAAATTCAGCAGCACAACAGCCAAGACCCGCTGATCAAAAAAGGGTTGGCCTTGTGTCCGGTTAAGTTTGGTATTTCCTTTACCGCTCAGCACCTTAATCAAGCTGGTGCCTTAATCCACATTTACACCGATGGCAGTGTTCAGATTAACCACGGTGGCACTGAAATGGGCCAAGGCTTGCATACCAAAGTACAACAAATCGTGGCGCAAACGCTCGGCATTCCCTTTGATTATGTACTGGTAACAGCATCGCGCACCGACAAAGTGCCAAATGCCTCGCCTACTGCCGCCTCATCAGGCACTGACTTAAATGGTATGGCAGCGCACAATGCCGCCAAAGAGTTAAAACAACGCCTGTTTGAATTTGCTCAAGAACACTACCAAGTAAAAGCAGAGCAAATCAGCATAGAAGACGGCCAAGTTCATATCGCTGAACAAACACTTGCTTGGGCAGAGCTAATTCAGCAGGCATACTTGGGTAGAGTATCTCTATCAAGCACTGGTTTTTATAAGACGCCAAAAATTTGGTATAACCGAGACAAAGCTGAAGGGCGGCCTTTCTACTATTTCTCTTTGGGCGCAGCCTGTTGTGAAGTGAGTATTGATACCCTCACCGGCGAAATGACCCTCGACCGAGTCGATATTCTACATGATGTGGGCAGTAGCCTAAATCCGGCTATTGATATCGGTCAAATTGAAGGTGGTTTTATTCAAGGCTTGGGCTGGCTTACCACCGAGGAATTAGTGTGGAACCCAGAAGGTCGCTTGCTTAGCCAAAGCCCTGCCAGCTACAAAATTCCCAGTATCGGCGACTACCCCAAACAAATGAACATAACCTTGTTTGATCAGGCAAACCCCGAACACAGTATTTTCCGCTCTAAAGCCGTGGGCGAGCCACCATTTATGTTAGCTATTGCTGCATGGTGTGCTATTTATGATGCGATAAGCTCAATTAGCGATCATCAATTACCCGCGCAACTAGATGCTCCGGCCACCAGCGAACGCATCCTAATGGCTTGCCAGCGCCAGTTTGCGTATGTGGAGAGTAAACATGAATAACTGGAATCAACAGCTTAAACCCAACAACTGGTTAGACGCTTGCCTACAGCTTAATCAGCAACAACAAGCTTACTGCCTTGCCACCATAGTGGCCGAAGTCGGTTCGGTACCGCGCGCCAATGGCGCAAAAATGGTAATTAGTGGAACTGAGCAATTTGATACCTTAGGCGGCGGACAGTTAGAGTTTGAAGTGATTAAGCATGCTCGCCAACAGCTAACAAAAGGCCAGAGCCATAGCCAAATAGAGCGTTTTTCCTTGGCCGCAGATCTCGCCCAATGCTGTGGTGGCGCGGTACAGGTTTTGTTCGAATATTTCTTAGTAGAACAAGCCTCGGTGGTAATTTACGGCGCAGGCCATGTTAGCCATAGCTTGTGTCAAATTCTGTCACAACTGCCACTCCACGTAACGGTGGTAGATAACCGCCAAGAGTGGCTAGACTCCATCGCTAAATTGGGCGTCAATACGCTTTATCAGCCCCAGCCTGAACTTAGCGTGAGTCAGTTAAAGGCCAACAGCCACGTGCTAATTCTTACTCAAGATCACGGCATCGACTTTGCAGTCAGTTTGGCCGCGTTAGAACGTCCCGATTTAGCCATGGTGGGGGTTATAGGCTCTACCACCAAAGCTCAACGCTTCCAATACCGCCTTAAAGAACAACTTAGCGAACCTTCGCTCAGTGAGAAACTGGTTTGCCCGCTGGGTTTGCCACAAATTAAAGGCAAGTTGCCGATGCAGGTGGCGGTATCAATCAGTGGTCAATTGTTAGAAAAACTACAACATTTTCAATCTATTAACTCTAAGCAACATGAGCAACACAAGAAACAGCTATGGCAGGCCAGCAACCAGCTACGTAAACAACTGGAGACCAGAGAAAACCATGAGTAACCCGAAGCTCGATAGTTTAAATGCGCTGACTCAGCAACAATACCTCGAGCAACTTCAGCATATCTGTAGCAGCCAAACTTGGCAGCAGCTCATGTTTAAGCAGCGCCCTATTAGCTCTATGCAGCAGCTTAAACAAGTGGCCGAAGACGCATTCAAGCAGCTTAACGAAGCGGACTGGTTAGAGGCTTTTGCGGGCCACCCTATGATTGGTGATATGAGCAGTTTGCAGAAGAAATACAGCCAAGCCAAACATTTAAGCCAAGCCGAGCAAGCCCAAATAGCCGAGGCTCAACAAGAGACCCTGCAACAATTACTGGATTTAAACCACGCCTACCTAGAGCGCTACGGTTTTATTTTCATCATCTGTGCCAGCGGTAAACCCGCTGAAGTGATTTTACAAGCATTAAAACAACGCTTTGGCCGAAGCCGCGAACAAGAACTAAGCACTGCCGCTGAGCAACAGCAGCAGATCAGCTTTTTAAGAATGGAGAATTTATTTTGAGCACACTAAGTTGTCATGTATTGGATACCAGCCAAGGTAAACCTGCCGCAGGAATTCCAGTTGAATTATACCGCTTTGGCGAAACGGTTAGCTTATCCACAGGGGTGACCGATGCCGATGGCCGCTGTCGCTTCGACCAACTTGAGCTAGCACCCGACTGCTATTGCTTGCGTTTTCTAGTAGAAGACTACTGCCAAAACCAATTTCAACAGGTGTTTTTCCCCTTAGCCGATGTGGTATTTAATAGCCAAGCCGAACAAGCCCACTACCATATACCGCTACTATTAAGCGGCTACAGCTATTCAACTTACCGAGGCAGTTAATATGAGTCGCCAACTGCACCGAGGCAGTATTTTGCACTTTCCGCATAGCACCCTTAATCCCACCGAACACTATCAATATTGGGAAGATGGTGTATTGGTGGTTAACCTAGGAAAAATTGAGTACCTAGGCGCTGCAGAAGCATTTTTTGCCGCTCAGCCAGAGGCCGCGAACTTAGCGATAGAGCAACACCAAGGGCTAATTATTCCCGGCCTGATCGACAGCCATGTGCACTACCCGCAGGTGGAAATCATCGCCAGTTATGGCAAGCAATTATTAGATTGGTTAAATACTTATACCTTCCCTGCCGAGCGTCAATTTGCTGAAGCCGCTTACGCACACGCTCAAGCCGAGTTCTTCCTACAACAATTGTTTGCTCACGGTACCACCACCGCCAGTGTGTTCGCCACCGTACATCCGCAATCGGTGAATAGCTTCTTTGAAGCAGCCGAGCGTTATAATGCCAGAATGATTTGCGGCAAAGTATTAATGGACCGTCACTGCCCCGACTTCTTGCAAGATACCCCAGAGCAAGGCTACCGCGAAAGTAAACAGTTGATTGAGCAATGGCATAAACATGGCCGTGCGTTGTACGCCATCACTCCACGCTTTGCTCCCACCAGCAGTGAAGCGCAATTAGCCAAAGCGGGGCAATTGGCCAACGAGCACCCCGATACTTTTATTCAAACTCACCTTTCAGAAAACACCAATGAGGTGCAATGGATTAACGAACTGTTTCCCGAACATTCGGATTACCTAGCAGTGTATGAAACGCATGGTTTAGTGCGTGAGCGGGCATTATTTGGCCACGGCATTCACCTCACCGACCGAGAGTACATGGGTTTAGCCCAAGCAGGCGCCACCATTAGCTTTTGTCCATCATCCAACCTCTTTCTCGGTAGCGGACTATTCAACTACCAACGCGCCCTAGCCGAAGGGGTATCGGTAGCTCTCGCTAGCGACGTAGGTGGCGGTACCAGCTTAAGCATGTTTGCCAACCAAGCCGACGCTTATAAAGTGTGTCAGTTACAACAAACCAGCTTAAGCCCCTTCGAGTCACTGTATTTGTGTACTCAGGGCGCCGCAAAAAGCATGGGCTTAAGCGATAAGGTTGGCAATTTGAACGTAGGGACGGAAGCCGACTTTGTGGTATTGAACCTCAATGCCACCCCGATGCTAAGCCAGCGAGTGCAACACAGTAGAAATTTAAGTGACACCTTATTTGCGTTAACAACGCTGGGCGATGACCGTTTGATCGCCAAAACCTATATAGCCGGACAACAAGTTTACCAACAAGGACAGTACGATGTGGCCACAGATATATGAATGGTTAGCCTTATTTATTAAATGGTTTCATGTAATTGCAGGCGTAGCCTGGATTGGAGCCAGTTTTTATTTTGTTTGGCTAGATAATAACTTAGATAATCCACCTGAGTGGAAGAAGAAAAAGGGCATTAAAGGCGACCTATGGGCCGTGCATGGTGGCGGCTTCTATGAAGTAGCCAAATATAAAGTAGGCCCAGAGGCCATGCCGGAAAAACTGCATTGGTTTAAATGGGAAGCCTATAGCACTTGGCTCAGCGGTACCTTGTTACTATTTTGGATTTACTATCTACGGGCCGACGCTTACCTGATTGACCCTCAGGTGATGGAACTCAGTACCCTACAAGCGGTGGCCTTAGGCGCAGGTGGTATAGCCTTGGGTTGGCTAATTTACGAAGGCCTGATGCATTCTTCCTTAGCCAATAAACCGCTAGCCCTAAGCCTTTGCCTAGTGATCATTGGCGCGTTGTTCTGTTTCGCTTTTAGTCAGCTGTTTAGCGGCCGCGGTGCCTTTATCCATGTGGGTGCCTTAATTGGTACCATCATGGTATCTAACGTTTGGCTTAAGATTATTCCCGGACAGAAGATTATGGTGGCTCAGGTGGCTGCCGGTGAAACCGTTGACCCGGCTCCTGGACTAGAGGCCAAACGTCGCTCGGTACACAATAACTACCTAACGTTGCCAGTTATCTTTTTGATGATCAGTAATCACTACCCGATGATTTACCAACACAGTCATAGTTGGCTAATTTTGTGTGCCATTATTGGTTTAAGCGCGTGGATCCGCCATTTCTTCAACTTAAAGCACCAAGGCATTCACAAGCCCAGCATCCTCATTAGTGGTGCAGTGGGAATGCTACTATTAGCAGTACTCGTCAGTTGGAGTAAGGTTCATAGCAATGCTACAACTAACGCTGTGGTTACGAATGATAGCGGGTTAAGCCCACAACATCAGCAAGTAATGGACATAGTACAGCAGCGCTGCAGTAGTTGTCATAGTAGAACGCCTCATGATGACATCTTCACCGCCGCCCCCGCAGGGGTGAACTTGGATACTTGGGAAGATGTGGAGCGCTGGCAAGAACGTATCGTTGCTAGGGCGGTAGTTTCCCAAGACATGCCCTTCCTGAATAAAACCCAGATGACTGAGCCAGAACGCCAACAACTGCAACAGCTACTAAGCCCAGCTAAATAAAACCCAAGCAACAAAATAAAAACAGCCGCATCACAGCGGCTGTTTTGTATGGTTTTGCAAAAAAGAGTGTTCTCTATCCCTTGAACATGTCCTTAAGTGCAATCACAATTTTGCGTAGATAAAGAATAACCACTTACCTAACAAACAGCCCATCGCGCTACTTCTCTTGATATTGCCGCTGATACTTAAGTAACGCTTGCTGCGCAATTTTCTGCCCCCATTGCTGGCCTAAGGCAACCGACTCTTGCATGATCAACGGCTGAACTCTAATCAGTTTTTCCCCTGCTTCAGTCTGGTAAAAGCTGTTAATCGCTTGAATATCAGATTCGCTTAAGTATTTCTGATAAATGGGTATCACCATATTTTCCATTTCGTCGGCGTTAACATCTGCCATTACATCATCCCAAAACGATTTGGGGGCATCAGGAATCATACCTTTCAAGGCAGGAAGTAACTGGTTCATCATCTGCATCCCCATCTGGCCTGAACCCGTTAATTGCATTAAAGCTTTTATACTCTCTGGCGAAGCAGGCTTAGCCTGAATACCATCAACATAAAATAGTAATGCCAAAACTAAGGCGCTACTCCGCAACACGTTTTTCATTTACACATCCTTATTTGAGTACCTAACTAAGTGGTCGAATTCAACCATACTCCACTGGCAATAACTAGCCTATTAAGCGCATTTCTCCTGCGGTGAGCAGCTATACGTTGCGCTTCAACACAAGAAGCCTCTTATTTAACACTACATATTCTCGGCAATCCGCCATAGCACCCCACTGGGGTCGGTCACACAAAATTCAAGCATTCCCCATGGTTGCTCTACTGGCTCGGTCAGCTTAACTGCGAATTCTTCAACGAGCTTGGCATCCACGATTTGCTGGTACCAACTTTGCCCGCTTTCGACCAATAAGTGCATCATAAAATTATGGCAATGCTGTGGCTGATAAAAATCTTGCAGTAGAAAGGCGCACGAGCCCGCTTTAAAATAGGCAATCCCGTCAACCTCGAAAGTCATTTCGAAACCGAGCTTTTGATAAAAAGACTTAGACAAGGCGAAATCTTTAGCAGGAACAAAGGATTTAATTTCAAGCGTATTTAAATTACTCATTGTTATTTCTCTTATCTTGGGACTATTTAGCTAACACGACATTTAATCTATACCAGTCACACCTGATTAGCTTGCCGTAGGGTGGTAATATCACTCCTACTATCGCTTCAAGCTTGGCAGTAATGTTTTCGGCGCTTCAATCCTACTAGGCGATGGCGAGTAGTTAATCGACAATCCTATCATCAAAACGATATTTGATGAGGGTGGCAAGATTTCCTCCAACGAGGCTATGAGTTGGTACATCAGAAATACCCGGTGATATACTGGCAATGATTAAGTAGAAAGCCCAAAACCTTATGATTGACTCCGTTTATAATTACTCTTGCTCCCACCTTCGGCTTAAGCGCATAGGAAATGCTTATTCACACAGACATTCGATGTAGCCGATCTTCTCTTCAATAACTGAATGGCTTTTCTAGCGAGGAAAATTCGTCGATAAAATAATCACGGTAATCGTATTGGCTATACTCCATAACCCGATACTTTCCGCTACTGGCTTTAGGTGTGAATTTATCGATTTTCTTTTCCTAATAAACAACTTCGTACAGTGAGCTGATAAAATCTCGCTACACGCAACCAATAAGCACTTAAGCAAGCGCTTAATCAGTGCCTTAGTTTTTTTGCTTAGTCAGCAAAGTGGCCGCAAGCTTTGACTGCATAAAGCTTGTATTCGATGATGTTGATTGGGCTTTCCATTGGTAGACCATCAGCTGCGACTGCTTATCTTCAAGTGCCCCACAAAGTGTCATCGTTGTTTGAGTTTCTGAATCATAAGCCGAAAAGCTAAAACTTTGCGCCATAGCAGTGCCAACATAAACATCAATAAATCCAATCAGTTGGAAGGTATTGCCCTGTTGGCTGAAAGTCGCCTTGGTGAGCCCAGAGCGCTTATCTGCGGAGAGTATCGTCAATTGCGTGGTTGAATTTGCCCAAGCCCCCAACAGCGGCAAAGCGTCGGCGGTGTTAGGCTCACCAATGGAGAATAACTGCTTAATCTCAGACTCACTGCCATTGATGCTACTCTGCTTGGTAAACACCAACTCATCTACATAGTTACCTGTTCCATAATGCTCAAAAGGCACAGAAACAACAATGGTATTCTCCAAGGTCATTTTTCCATCAGCCAACAATTGGCCACACATTGACCCAGCCCAATGCCAGCTATCATCCGGATCATTGCCTTCGATGTTTCGCCAAAAGATGGAAAAAACCACATTCTGCCCAGCCGCTTCAGTAGGAGCCATAGCGGAACAGCTTCCAACCAACAAATAAACGCCGGTAGACCCGGTATGCGAACTGTAAGTACCATAAATTTGATTTTTAACGGTCAACAACTGCATGCTTGAACCGTAGCTATTGCTCCAAGTACCATTAATAGAATGACTCACGATACCTCCTCAACGATTAAAAATATCAGCAGGTACCAGCTGTTGCTTAGAAATGATTTTTGGCCCGCCCGGCTTATTAAATAGCCACATTCCAACTGGAGATAAATTTTGTTGTTCATCTAACTGGTACTCATAAACCGTATAAAGATGATCCATCAGCACCGAGCCCACCAATACAATACCATCTGCCCCATCCAAGCCCTTAAATTGAGCAAGCGTTTCACCGGCATCTTGACCCGCTTCAATCTCACAGAGATACAGCTCACTGGGTATGGTCAACTCGGTGTACGGCTGCCCTTCTTCGTCATGTAGGGTAATCACCACCGTTTGATGACTCTGTTGAGTAAGAGCAAACATCTTATTCAACACCACATCATCACCTTTAAATTGCGAAGAGCCACTATCTAAGGCGAAAAATAACTCACTGCCCACCGGCGCTTGTCCTTCAAGCCCAATACTGGCATGGGCTGTTGTCCAAAGGTAACTGGCCTCTTGCTGATAACATACCCAAGGCAAAAACACATATTCTGATGATGTGGAATAAGAATGGTCCAAAACCCCAAAGCCAACATAAGCTTGTTGGTCTTGATTGATAAAGGACATATAAGGCTTATCTTGGCTGACAATACCCGCCATAATGAGTTGCAAAAAGAAGTCAAAATCCTCACCACTGCCTGACTGCTTTCGATAGAAGCGCAATGAGGTGTTTTGCGACGCGACAGTAGCACGGGCCACTTGGCTACTGCCCAAGCCAATGCCTCCATCCCAATCTAACTCTTTAAATTCAATGGAGTCATAGCTACAAGACAACAGGATATCGCTTCTTAACGTAAACGTTTTTGTAGCATCAATGGAAAGGACATCACGACCTAACTCAGCCAACATATTGCCCCAAGGTCCGAAGGAGACTTCTCGTGCAGTTTGGCTTAGCCATTCAAAGCTGCTTGATGCATCTATTTGAAATTGATGACCGGCGTAGTGCCGACAACCTTCGTCGCCACATAAGGAAGACGTCACCCAATTAAAGTTACTACCTGTATCAAAACAAAAGTAAAGATTTTGCGGTGGTAAACCCACCCCCAAAACACAATACCATGGTGTCGCACCATTATTCTGAAACGGACCTCGACTCATTTCTATAACCAGCCCAGATGGAGCAAGCTCTGACATATCATTCCCTAGGGCCAGTTGACCTTCCGCGGTTAATTTTTGTTAGTGATAAAAGCGTTATCATCGCGGCGAGAGGTTTGTAGCCTAGCATTCTAAGCAAAACACTTCTCAACAAAGAGTAAAACGCTTTTGGCCTAACCCTTTGGGCAGCGTTTGTGGGCCTTTCTACTGCGTTATCGGCTTATCAGCTAGAATAACTACATTTCAAAGCCTCTGCCTTGTATAAAACCCCCACAAACTGCTGCAAAAAACATCTCGAAAGTTCAACAGGCCCTAGTCATGTTTAATGATTAATGAAATCATCAGAAAAACCTATGAAAAACCAGAAGCTTAACTAACGAGTTTTATTTCAAATTAGGTTTAGGCGTGAGCCAAGCATGCCGAGATTGCTCAGAGTTAATATCCTCCAAATCAGGGATATAACGAATGGTTTGATTACGCCCATGAGTTTTGGAATGATACATAGCGATATCAGCTCGACTGAGAATACTGCGTGAGTGAACATCTTCGGGAGTTACTTCAGCAATGCCAAGGCTTACAGTGACATGCACATCATATTTCTCAAAAGAACAGGCCTTCTGTTGAATTTGCTGTCTAATTTTTTCGCCAACTCGCCACGCATTGTCTATGTCAGAGTCTCTCAAAATAATAAGAAACTCCTCCCCGCCAAAGCGACCGATACTGTCACTAGAACGCAATTCTCTTTTGGCAATGTCTACAACATGCTGAATAACTTCGTCACCAATGGGGTGACCAAGGGTATCGTTAACCCGCTTGAAGTTATCAATATCAAACATAATTAAAGAAAACTGCCGATTAAACTGATGATACTCATCGATAGCCGCTCTAAGCGATAAAGATATTGAACGACGATTAAGAATTTGGGTCAATTCATCAATTTCAGATAGTGTTTTTAAGCGCTGCTCCAACACATGTTGCTGAGTGATATTTCTAGCGGCCCACAGCACCGTACGCTGGTTCTCGAAAATAATCGGCAAAGGTTTGATGGTGCCTTCAAACCAAATTTCCTGAGGGTGAGGAATATCTACGGGCAAGTCAATCATCTCCTCTTCATCAAACTTATACTTTACCTTTTGAGTGGTATTTTCCGACAAAGCACTTGATATAAAAGATAAAAACATCTCAACCATCTCGGGAGGAGCAATGTCACGCAGAGTCTTACCAATAAATGGTTTACAATCAAACCCCGTTGCATTTTCATTTCCTCCAAAAACATCAACATAGACACCGGTTTCGGAGAATACAAAGATATGATCGGGCAACGCATCTAATATTGTATAATAACTACTTTTTTCATCCATTCCGTGGTCTCTAAACTTCATTCAGGTGCTTTAGTCCTTTCACCTGTATTATTACCCATCGCCTCTGCTGCTAACCGTATCTAACAAAAGTAAAAACGCCATTTCTTTCAGATATTGAAACCAAAATTTCAGGCATGAGTCAATTATATGCATAAAAAATAAGTTAATCACTGAGTAGTGTATTAATTGTGAAAAATAACCACACCATACAGACGCCGAACAAAACAACACTCCAAAAACCATTAAAACGGCTTCCTTTAATATGCACTGTTTGTCTTTTCACTCCTAGGCTCGCGGAGCTCATTAGAAGCTTCACGCTGGCGAAGCCAGAGCAAGGTACACAGAGCAAACCGCTATAAGATAATTATTTGAATAAGTACCAAGCTTAAATCGCAATTAGCTTTTTCATATGACTTCCCCCCCAAAAAAGCGAGAAAGCTTATTGAAGCTCTAGACGCATGAATAACTCGATTTAGCGCAACTTACACAACAACGCCAACTGAAAACCAGCTACTTGTAGAGTGGCCAGGTTAGTAGCGCGCTCTAAGCTCAATAAGGCTTGTTGTTGATTAGACGTATAGGGGTTATTCCATTGCAGGTGCTTGCCTTGTAATACTAAATAAGGCGAATCGGCCAACACCTCAGACTGACCTTGCCAACAGCCGCTATACAGGCAAATCTCCAACTCTCCTTCACTACTTAGCAACACCGAGGCGGAGGTAAAATCATCCCCTTGATATATCGCGCAACCTTCGGTCGAACAATGCGCTTCGTAATCGTTTTGACAAACCCATTGCTCGGTACAAAGTCCAGTTCTAACCAGGCCCAACAGCAGACTTAGCGTAACAGTCAATTTCAACATTACTGTTCTCTATGTGCGAAATACCTTCAAAAGCGTCCCATACCATGAAACATGCCACCAAACAGCATAGTGAATAAGCCAAAAATAAAGCTAATAATTAGCAGGGCTGGGATCGAAGCAACAGCAAACTTAACCATTAATACCACCATCGACATAAAAGGAATTTTTACATCAACTACAGTCACTTCTTGTTTACTTGTTTCATCTGTCATTTTCACTTCCTTTTACTATAGAATAAATTCATAGTTTACTGTGTAGCACTTAGCCATACTTTGATATTTATAGGTATATCAACACACTTAGTAACAAAAACAGGCTAGTAAAACCCAAGGAAGAAGTGAGTGAGCCAACTGTTATATTTAAGAAAGCCAGAGCGAAGTGACTTTGAAGAGCTCAGTGAATGTTACCAAAAGAGTGAGATTTTCCACCGCCCTTGGAGCTATCCGCCTAGCAATGTAAGAGCCTACTTAGAAGAACCCAACCGCTATTTGTTATGCTTGGCCAAGCACGGTGAAATTGTTGGCACTTTTAATATCTCCAACATTATTCGTGGTTATTTCCAATCGGCTTATCTTAGCTATGAAGTTTTTGTGCCTTATCAAGCCCAAGGTTATATGCGAGCAGGAATACGCTTACTATTAGAAAAAGCCTTTGATGAACTGAATCTGCATCGCCTTGAGGCAAACATTCAACCAAACAATAAAGCATCAATTGCTTTAGTGGCTAAGTCCGGTTTTGTGAAAGAAGGTCTATCCAGAAGCTACCTAAATATTGGGGGAAAAGGTTGGAAAGATCATGAACGCTGGGCAATAATTAACCCTCACTGGCGAGGACGTTAGCTCGCTTAGGCGTAAATCTTATAAGAGGAGACTTAAACCCCACTACTTGTATTTAGCGCCTAACCTCTTAGCTATAATAGTTAAATCGTAACGTAACAAAGGATTTAGAAGGAATATTGTTGAGGATCTGGATTTTTTGCTTATGGCTCGCCTTCCCTTGTAGCTTATCTGCCAACCCAACAATGCAAATCGCAACAGTGAGTGAAGCAGACATTCCCAATGTCACCGTCACACAAATAAAACACGCCTATAAGCAACTTGGCTTTACCGCCCAGCTTCAATACATGCCGGCCCTACGCGCTTTAAAACAAGCCGAACATGCTCAAGAGTTTGATGCTGTTTTACTACGCGAACCGACCGCTGAAAGCTATTTAACTCAGTACCTAAAGATTGATGTTCCACTTCGACGCTTGCTACACGTTGCATATGCCACCCGTACCCAAATGGGCGTCAGTGATTGGCAAAGCCTCAATCACTATCGTATCGTGATTGTGCGCGGCTTCTTGTCGATTAATCAGGCCCTAGCCAATCATCAAAAACTTGAAATAGTAAACAGTACTCACCAAGCAATCAGAATGCTAGAGGTAGGCCGTGTCGACTTTGCAATACTCCCCGATATTTTGGGTAGCTACGAAATTGAACATCATGGTCATTCTCGTGTAAAACCGATGGCGGTATTAGGCCAAACCTACTTGTACCATTTTCTACATGAGAAACACCGCAATTTGGTTCCCGCTCTTACTCAGGCTCTTACTCACCAGCTAGAGTTGGCAAATTAATCCTAAACAGTAACACCGAGTTGTCACTTCGCTAAACAAACTGATAAATCACCTAGTCAAAGGTCATTACACTAAGCATGAGCACCTTGATAACTTTCTTTAAAAGAATAAGTTAACCACAGGAAAAAAACGTCAACATTGAAATTAAAAACCAGTTCAAAAAACAAACAGCTGAATAAAAAGTAATCTTTTTTGCCAAACAAACTTGAATCTATAGACTTATTAACTATACTGCGCACCTTGTTTGATTATTAGATTTTAATCACATTTTTTGTCGCTATTTGTTATGGAGCTCGGTTGAAAGCAGTCGTTTTTTGCTTGTTGCTCACAAGTTCTAATTGGATTTTCGCCAACCCGGTAATGCAGGTTTCATCAATTAATGATGAAGTTAATACCATTATGGAACAACAAGTACTGCAGGCTTACGCCACGCTAGGCTTCGATACCAATATTACCCAAATGCCGGCATTACGCGCCATTAGACAAGCAGAGTACGATCACCGTTTTGACGCAGTAATGGCCAGAGGCCCCTCTGCTCAAGCACTCCTTCCTCACTATTTGCAACTTGAGATCCCTATTTTGCAGGGCAAAATTGTCGCCTATTCGAAGCACAATCAACTCAATATAACAGACTGGCAAAGCTTGAATTCTTATCGCATTGTCATTGTTCGCGGCATACTTTCGGTGAGTCAGCTCCTTACTACTCACCCAAAACTGGAATTAGTTAATACCCCTTATCAGGCCATGTTGATGGTAGAACGAGATCGCGTAGATTTAGCAGTGCTGCCCAGTGATTTTGGCCAACATGAACTTGACCATTATAATTACCCGCAAATACAAGCCGTTGCGGTACTCAAAGAGTTTTCTTTGTATCACTATCTACATAAAAAACACGCCAGCCTTGCACCAGCACTTGAAAGGGCTTTAGCGGAGAGTATTAACTCACATCGCACTAATAAAACACTACTCTATTCAGAAGCTAAGTACTAAATAAAAACCTCATTATTCACATAACAGGGCTTTACTCGCGGGTACAATGCAAAACGATTGACAAATCCAATAATTACTTCTTCTTAGCGGTAAACTCTTGCTCACTAATAATGCCATCTTGATATAGCTGGTGAAGCACGCGCAACTGCAGGGAAACAGGTTGCGAATCGTACGCTGCATTGGTCTTTTCGCTTTGCTAGAGCGGCTCGGCCTCAGCTAATGGAGGCAAGCCATCTCTAAACGATATTAAGGTATTGTACTTATCGTTAACCACCGCGCCACGATTCAAGGCTCTAAAATAGCCAGTATTGGCTTGCTCAACCAATTCAAAATCTTGCTGTGCTTTTAAATCGGCATATTTCTCTCCATGATAAACTTCATCGATTTTGCCACCATTAAAGCGCACATAATAAACCGTCCAATTCTCACTATCGCTAGCAAAGAACTTGTACACCGCTTTCTCAGGAACGGCTACTTCCGCCACCCATGCATGCCATAACACTTCCGAGCCGGAGTGTGTCATTTTATAAAACTTAACTGGACGACGGATCTGAAAGTCTAAAAAGTCTGGGTGGTATAAAGATGCAAGCTTGGTGAAGTCTTTTAGCTCACTTTGTTCGCAAAGTAAGCATAAAGGATGAATTATTAGTAAAGGTGGGGAAACACAGTCGCCTATTTAGGCTGAGCGTATAGCCAACCTTACTCCAAGCGGTAAACCGCGATTTTCCTGCCAACGTAAGCTTAGCTACTATAATTAGTAGACTGAATACCTAAGCGCGCCGATACAAATCAATTTTTCTTTAAAACCAACCAAGTTCTCACAAATGTGCGTTGCCACACACAGCCCAGCCTAAAAAACCCACTGACGTTGCTCCTGCGCAAAGTGCTCAACGGTAAAATCAATAAATACCCGTACTTTTGCTGGTAAAAACTGCCGCTGGGCAAATACCGCATGAATACTTTTACTGGGCATATCATAGTCCTCAAAGAGTGCTTCTAAGCGTCCAGCTTTGATATCTGGAGCAGCAATAAAAGTAGGCAAGCGACCAATGCCCAACCCCTGCAACATCGCTTCGCGCATGGCTTCACTGTTGTTCACTCTAAAGTTTCCTTTTACTTCAACCGCTTGACTCTGACCTTCTCGTATAAAGACCCACTCTTTGATATCTCGTGAATAACTAAATTGCAGGCAATTATGTTGTCGTAATTGCTCTAGTTCGCTAGGCCGGCCGTGTTTATCCAAATATGCCGGAGAGGCACACAGTACGTTATGCAAGGGGGCTAATTGTCGCGCAACTAATGAAGAGTCAGGTAAGTCCCCAGCCCTGATCGCCACATCAAAACCCTCAGCTATCAAATCAACCTGCTTATCATCCATCACCATGTCGATACTAATCTTCGGATAACGCGCTAGAAACTGGGCTATCAGAGGCGCAATATGTAAACGCCCAAAAGACATTGGCGTATTGATCCGCAAACGCCCTTGCGGTTCCCCCTGCAGTTGCGCCACTACATCTTCGGCCTGTTTGGCCGAATGGTAGGCTTGGGCGGCATATTGATAGTAGTGCTGACCAGCCTCGGTTAAGCTTAACTTCCGCGTAGTACGCTGTAACAATTTAACCCCAAGCTGTTGTTCTAATAGATTAATTCGCTTGCTCACCGCAGACTTGGAAATACCTAAATCTCGCGCCGCAGCGGAAAAGCTGGCGCTTTCAACTACCGCTACAAATACCGGAATTGCCGAAAAACCTTCCATAAGCTCTTATTGTCAACTTTTGCTCAACAGTAATTGTCAAATATAACAGATTAACAGAATCAAACTATACGATTACAATACGCGCATTATCCATTTGAGACAAAACCATGCAGTCCCTTTCCAAACTAGAATCGATGAACGCCGCCCCTTCGCAGGTAGAAAATCACCTGTCTATTCACGCCTTGATGTTATTAATGGTAACACTGGTGGCAAGCTCTTTTCCGCTAGGTGCTGCGATTACTCATGACTTACCACCAGTGGTAATGATGTTTTTACGTTTTTTGGCTGCTTCAGTATTTTTTGCTCCCTATGTGTTCCATAAAAATGGTTTTACCTTGCCCCCAGCAAAAACCTTGCTTAATTATGCGCTACTGAGCTTACCCTTGGTGGGTTACTTCTGGTGCATGTTTGCAGCACTGCGTACCACCAGTGCACTGAATACCAGTGCGCTCTATACCACCTTACCCGCGATGACTGCCATTGCTAGTTTTTTTGTGATAAAACAAGCGCGCTGTGGGCGACGTTCTCTAGGCTTATTAACCGGTACTGTAGGTGCGTTATGGATAGTATTTCGAGGCGAGTTAAGTGCCCTACTCAGCCTGCAATTAAGTTCGGGCGATCTACTATTTTTATTCGGCTGTCTATTACTCAGCTTATATAACGCCTTTCTTAAGAAAGTCTATAAAGGTGAACCACAGGAAGTAATGACATTTTGGATTATTAGCTTTGGTGCTTTAGCCCTATTGTTAGTGTCTTTACCTAGTATCAGCCAAGTAAGTTGGACGACAGTAGCCCCAACTACCTATATTGGCGTGATCTACTTAGCGCTATTTACCACCCTATGTACCTTCTTTTTGCTACAAATAGGAACTCAAAAATTGGGACCAACTAAAGTGGCTGCCTATAGCTACTTAACCCCGGTATTAGTGATGATGATGACAATGTTGTTAGGCGTAGAGCAATTCTCGTGGCAACTCGCCCCCGGAATATTATTGGTATTATTAGCTATGTGGTTAATTCAAACCCAAGCGCGCGCTAAAGCTTGACCCAGGCTAACTGAGGTTCTATGGTGGGGCCGTTTTCCCCCATTATACAGGAAGTAAGGTATGCCACAGGCAGATATAACCAGCTTTATTGAAGTACTGACAAACGACCCACAACAAGTTCGTTTTGAAGATAGTATCGCATTGATTGACGCCAACTACGACTTTAGCCCTTGTGCATTTAGTAACGGCAACCAACAGAATGCTGCTGGTGAGAATAGCGGATCGTGTAAAGTGTTTACCTTCGCTCAGTTAAACCAGCTGGATAAACAACAAACTCTACATATTTTTGGCCAGTACTATCAAGACGTATTAGCCAAGCCGCATGGAGAAGATCATCAGAATATTCGCCAATTCATTAAAAACGGTTGGGATGGCATTCAGTTCAGCCAAACCGCTTTAACTAGCAAGGCCTAAATCGCATTTAAAACAAGCCGCTATTGCGGCTTTTTATTTGGCTAAACATCATCTTGCTCTAATCGCGCAATATACGGCAGATTCCTAAAATGCTGTTGCCACGGCAAACCATAACCCACCAGCAAATCGTCGTTAGCTAATTCATAGGCGTAGTATTGTGGGTAAGAAATATTCACTCGGCTCGGTTTTACTAACAAAGTTGCTATGGCCAGTGAACGAGGCGAATACTGACTAAGGTGAGCAACCAAGCGTTGCATGGTTGAGCCAGATTCCAGCGCATCGTCTATCACCAACACTGGCTTATTGGCAATGCTGATGGTTTGCTGATAAACAATTGGAGATTGGTTGTTGCTATCGCCCGGTGTGTGTGGGCAAGCAATATAGTCCATCGCCAAATCAAACTTTAATTGACGAATTAAGTCGGCTGTAAACACTATCCCACCAGGCACAACGCTAATTAGCACCACCGACTGGCCTTGATAATACTGATTGAGTTGCGCTGCCACCTGCTTGACCCCTTCGCTAATTTGTTGAGGATTAAACAGTGTATCGCCTATCGTCGGCTGCTGCATGTTGACTCCTTAAGTGACTCATTCAACTTAATTTATACCACAGGGCTTCCTAATTTAGCGGGGGCCTCAGTAATGGAACATCGAATTAAACGCTCTGAGCTTAACAACATCAAACCAATAAAACCGATTAAGATTAACGGCAGCACCATAAATGAGCTGGCGGCCGCCGCTAAGCCCATGAGTGGCGGCATGATGGTACTGCCCACATAAGCACAGGCCATAGATAAGCCAATAACAGCCTGAGATGCTCGTTCACCAAAACGCTGCGGCGTTAGGTGAATTGTATTAGGATAAACTGGCGCGCAACCAAGGCCTATCAGCACAAGGCCTGATTTGGCCAGTAGCGACGAGTCTGGAAGCATTAGCATTAACACGCCCAAGAGCAAGGTTAGCAAGCCACCGCGTACCAATAAATGAGCGGGTACAAACGAGGCAACAAATCCACAGATAAAGCGCCCAAGAGTAATACCTAAGTAATAAATAGCGGTCCAAAATGCGGCATCGGCGGCGCTTAGCCCCTGCTCGCTAATCAGATAACTTGCCGCCCAAAGCCCTGCGCCGAGCTCTAACGAACAATAACAAAAAAAGGTTAGTAGCTGCCATTTCACCCCGGCGATGTTAAGCGCACTGCGGTTACTCATCGGTTCAACTACTTGCAGCTGAATACCCGCGTGCTCAGCAGCAGCCCTGCGCCACAGCGGTAACGATATTAGCAATACAGCCACCAGTATAAACTGAAGGTAAGAAATATTGGCGTAACCCGCTCGCCAACCCAACTGTTGGCTTAGAAACCACGCCATTATCATTGGCCCCAGCGTAGCCCCCACACCCCAAAATGAATGCAGGTAGTTCATATGTTTCGACTGATAGTTAACTGCCACAAAATGGTTTAATGCAGCATCTACCGCCCCCGCGCCCAAACCCAATGGAACGGCAAACAACACTAAGCCATAAACTGTCTCGGTAATACTAAAACCATACAGAGCAACGGCAGTCATCAATATACTGGCCAACACCACTTTACCGGTGCCCCAGCGATGGGTTAAACGGGTGGATAACAAGCTAGAGAATACCGTGCCAGAACAAACCACAATAGACACCAAACCGGCAAACTCAATATTACTGTTGAGTTCGCGGTGCATCACCGGCCAAGATGAGCCAAGCAGTGAGTCCGGCAGACCCAAGCTAATAAAGGCCAAATAAATAATCAATAACAGCAACAAGGTGAGCGCTTCCCTTTAATCGTCATGCTTGTCACCTTACTGGCTAATTGCCAAAGTAAATAGCGGCTTTACTCCCTATATATGTAAGCCAGTTTGCAATTTGTTATGAAATCCAATCAAGGCGCTTTCAATAAGGCCAAATACAGCTGACCGAGCCCATGACTATTTCGCCTATAGCCGCGCTGGGTGCCCTCCATGACAAACCGATGGCACGACGGGAGTTGTTAAAAAGAAGTCTATGTAGCCCAATTAAGGTGTGGACGACGCTCATATCTAAGTAACTAGTACATCGCGCTGAGTTTCATTTAAACTACTTCGTTTTTCCAAAGGCGACGAATAGCAAAATAGCTATTGCGACTTCTATAGCTAGAGCAGTCAACACAGCGTGAGATGGTATGCCATCAATCAATATTCCCATAACTCTGCCTAAAGGAAACGCCAAGAAAACAAATTTCGCGACCACAACAGAGGTCTTAGATAATGAACCCTTGAAGAGACCAGCTATCATTACCCCCCTAATGAAGTCAGGTTTGCTCCGAAACCTCGCAGTTCACTGAGTAGGTCTGGATCATTAACGAGTGTAATGCCATAGCTTAAGTAAAACGCATGTGGTTCTAGTGTGACGAACCCGCCAATAGTAAAGGCGACAACCCCTGCCCCCCCTAAGACCACACGCTGAAACATCGATACTGTCATTATGCTATCTCCTTTTTAGATCTCATGACATAATTTGATTAACTCACTTTGAGCGACAAACCGCAGTAAACAGAGAACGTTTTTAATTTGACCAATTTAAGCGATGATTTGATTGACAGAAAGTCGCTGGATGTTTGCAGGAAGTGCATATTTACCGACGATAGAGAAACACAGGCATTGGCGAAGTTTGCTTAGAAAAACGCAAGCATAAAGAGGTTAACCCTCCATTGGGTCACTTTAAATGCGTAGCGTTTTCGTTACTGACTCGATGATAAAGCAATCCTAGGGGTAACTATTTCTGCTATTCCATCTAGCATTATGTTGCATTTAGTTCTAGAAGGAGCGGTGATAGTGTCTGTGTATAAGACGCGTGTAGCTCTGAGGCTGAGGACTTTATTTACTTGGTTAAGCTTTAGATTCCCCAACGCTTAGTCACGTCGCCATCGAGACGAGTCATCCCAGTTACACAACAAATGCTCAGCGATTGATGCGGCCACTAAGCCTATTTCGCTGTTGAGCCAATCGATGCGCTTTTAAAATGGGCTAAGGCGGACAAAAAAAAGCTATTAGCACCTGACTAATAGCTTTTTTTATTTTTAACAATAGAGAGAAACCTAAGTTAAGTGCCAATCAGTTTTGTTTGGCACTGCTATATAGACTTAAGACTTAGGTATTAAACCTTGAATAAGCGCCGGACGCCATTCGCCGGCCTCTGGGTTGTAAGCACCAAAGCCTGAGGCATATTCCCAATACGCCCAGCTAATGTTACGTTTTTCTGCTTCTCGAGCGATAAACGCGGTCCATGCACGTTGATACTCAGGAGCCGCATAGAAGGAATAAACGCCGAACTCACCCATGAATATTTCGTAACCACGGCCAGGCTGCTGGTTCCATGCGCTCACTCTATCAAACAAGGCAATTAGCGGTTTTTGGTCTGATTCAGAACCTAACCACGGCGTGCCTATCCACTCACTGGCTCCGTCAACCCAATTTGCCCCTTGGTGAGTAAAGTGGAAGGGTTCGTAATAGTGAACCGTAATAATGGTGTTGTTAGCATTAACGCTGGCGGGCAGCTGTAGGTGCGATAAGCCATCTGGGTGTCCCCAATTAGCAGTACCAATAACTATTTTTCGCTGCTGACTGCCATCGTTTTGCTGCGCGGCCATGTCGGTCCAAATTAATTTGGTTAAACGCGAAATAATGTCGTTCCAGTCATCATAACCAATTGTGCCATTGGGTTCGTTAAGCAACTCAAACAGCAGTTTATCTCTTCCATAGGCATTTAACGGGAAGGCTTGACTAATTTGTTGCCATATTCCCACTAAGCGCTTGATATGCGCTTCTTGCTTGCTTTCTCCGTCATTCATCATGGCTTCGTAATGATGCACATTAATGATTACTTGAAGGTCGGCTGCGATACTCCAGTCCACCACTTGCTTGACTCGCGCCATGAAGTTAGCATCGATTTGATAGGGAGCATTTTCACCGGCATAAGCAGTCCAACGAACCGGGATCCGCACGGTTTTAAAACCTGCGTCGGCAATCCGCTGCAAGTCTTCTTCTACCAATAAGCGGCCTTCTGTCCATTCCCCTTCACTGGGAGCTTCAAGGTAATTGCCTAAATTAAGGCCACGGCCTAGGGTCGTTTGATCAAGCCCACCGCTGTTATTCCAAGAGTAAACATCCGAGTAATAAGCATTGTCGAGTTGTACTTTGGCGTCACTAGGCGCCCCCATCGAGCTTCCGCCCCCGCCCCCACAAGCAACCAACAACAAACTCGAGACACTTAATAAACATGCCCCTAATAATGATTTAGATACATCCATAATCTTCTTCTTAAATAGCCTAATTAACGCTTGCTAGGCTAAGGGATGGGCTCGTTGCGCGCTAGCGAAAGTCGCTAAAAAACAAACAGCTTTTGTTGTACCTCACAACAAAATTTAGACCATGAAAGGGAAGATAAACTTATTTCAAAATTTGCGCTATTTTCTGTGAGAACAGCAAGATTAATCAATCGCAAACCTTTAAGGTTGCTGTTGATCATAAATTGCCAGTTGCTGGTACAACCAAACCGACGCGTCGACACGTTCGCCGTTAAGCCATTCTATTTGGTAAGGCTTACCACTAAGTGAAGATTTACTGGCGAGCTTGTCGATAAACATCTCTGCAGTCCAGCTTTCTTTGGCGGGGGCAAACCAGCTGCTTTGCCCCCGGCGCAGTTTCACCCTAAGGTGCTCGGCAGCTTCTTGTGGACTATGCTCGGTGCCGTTTCTGATAAAGCTCAATTGTGCATTTTCAATGGCGCTTAACAGGTAATTTATCCGCTGTTGTTGTTGCGGCCAATTTGATTCGGCAGCTTGACAAAGCGGCTGAGCAAAGAGCCAAAAGCTGCACACTAATACCGCTGCAGAGAATATACGGTTAATGCTCATGCTTTCCTCTTTTTCCATATTTGCTAAGTCTACCAGTTTAAACCTCTCCGGAATTAGCTCAAGGCGACGATTACCCTTAACATATGCATGGATAAGGCCATTAACTAATCTCACTAAAGCGTGGATATTCAAGCCAATACTAGCTATGATTTTTCATAATAACCAAATAATTAGCTGATGGAGCTGAGCTGAAATGCACTATTTTTGGGTACCTTTTTTACCCATGTTGGGGATTATTGTTCCTTTGCTAAGTAACCGACTCAGTCGCAGTGCCTGTGCCTTGGCCACAGCACTACTTCCCGCGCTGGCATTAAGTTTAATTCTGTTGGACATGCCAGCCGTGTTACAAGGACAGGTCTTTGTCGATAGCCTTGAATGGATCCCGCAACTTGGACTTAGTCTCTCCTTCCGTTTGGACGGCTTATCGGTACTGTTTAGCCTACTGATTTTAGGCATAGGCTTGTTGGTAATTTTGTATGCCCGCTATTACCTGTCCGAAAAGGACCACATGGGACGATTCTATTGTTACTTGATCATGTTTATGACAGCAATGTTAGGCATTGTTATGTCAAACAACATGTTGCAGCTATGGTTCTTTTGGGAGCTCACCAGCATCAGCTCTTTCTTGTTAATTAGTTTTTGGTCACATAGCAGCGAAGCACGTAAAGGTGCTCGTATGGCGTTAACCATCACGGGCGCTGGCGGCTTAGCGCTACTGGCAGGAATTATTCTACTTGGGCAAGTTGTGGGCAGCTATCAGTTAGATGTGGTGCTCGATAGTAAAACGTTAGTGCAGCAACACCCCTATTACTATGCCATTCTGGCTTTATTTCTGTTAGGTGCTTTTACCAAGTCGGCACAATTCCCCTTCCATTTTTGGCTACCGCATGCGATGGCAGCCCCCACCCCAGTGAGCGCCTATTTGCACTCGGCCACCATGGTAAAAGCCGGGATTTTCTTACTAGCTCGTTTTTACCCCGTATTAGCGGGTAGCGAAGAGTGGTTTGTGGCGGTATCACTAACTGGCTTGTTCACCCTGCTACTGGGTGCTTATACCGCCTTATTTAAACATGACTTAAAAGGCCTGTTGGCTTATTCCACCATTAGCCATCTTGGTTTAATCGTATTATTGCTAGGTTTGAATACCGAGCTCGCCGCCATTGCCGCGGTGTTTCATATCATCAACCACGCCATTTTCAAGGCCTCGTTATTTATGGCTGCGGGCATTATTGACCATGAGTCAGGCTCGCGCGACATGCGCAAGCTAAACGGCCTATGGAAGTACATGCCGATTACCGCCACCTTGGCCATGGTCGCCTCAGCATCCATGGCCGGGGTGCCCTTACTCAATGGTTTTTTGTCTAAGGAAATGTTCTTTGCCGAAACCCTAGACCAAAGCATTCTAGGTTCGCTATCTTGGTTAATTCCCGTGTTAGCCACCATTGGCGGTGCCTTTGCGGTGGCCTATTCCCTGCGCTTCATTCACGATGTATTTTTTAACGGCGAGCCAAAAGGTTTAAGCAAAACTCCACATGAACCACCGCGCTATATGCGCGTACCGGTCGAAGTTTTAGTAGCACTGTGTTTATTACTTGGGATTGCCCCTAGCGTTACCATTGGGCCACTATTAAACGGCGCTTCATTAGCAGTATTGCACCACCCTCTACCGTATTTTAGCCTTGCAATTTGGCATGGGTTTAATGTCCCGTTGTTAATGAGTGCGCTAGCGATAGCGGGTGGTTTAGCCATTTATTTAAACCGCAAACCATTGTTCAGGTTTGCCGCCATGTTCCCTGTTATCGACGCCAAAGCCGAATTTGAAGGCGCTATTCAAACCATTGTGAGAGCAGCACAAAAAGTCAATGACTATTTGGAATCTGGCTCTTTGCAGCGTTATGCGTTTTGGCTATGTTTCTTCGCTTTACTACTTAGTGCGCCACCTCTTTTCGAACTGGAATCAAGCCAAGGCTCCATCCCCGAAATTCCGGTTAATGGCGCCATTATTATCATTGCCATTTTATTAATCGCCGGTTCTTTAGCCACACTTATTTGGAGCCACTTACGCCTGATTGCGTTGTTAATGCTGTCTTTAGTCGGCTTGGTGGTATCAATTACCTTCGCCTATTTCTCTGCACCCGATTTAGCCTTGACTCAACTATCGGTAGAAGTGGTTACCGTTATTTTGTTGCTACTGTCCTTATACTTCTTCCCTCAACAAAGCCCCACCAGCAAGAGTCGCCCCAGCCACTTTGTAAGAGATCTGGCTTTGGCCTCTTTCTTGGGTTGCGTGATTGGTAGCTTATGTTTTGCCTTAATGACGCATCCACTGGATAGCATTGCCGAGTACTTTATTGCTAATGCTAAAACAGGTGGCGGTGGCACCAACGTAGTGAACGTAATACTGGTCGATTTTAGAGGCTTCGATACTTTTGGTGAAATTACCGTATTGGGCATTGCCGCCTTGGGGATCTATAAGCTGATTGCCCGTATGCGCTTATCGATACGCACCAAAGACCATGAAGGGCGAGTATGGGCTAAAGATAAACACCCACTATTGCTGGCAGTGGTATCTCAAAGCTTATTGCCCCTATTTTTATTAATTTCCATCTACATTTTTATGCGCGGCCACAACCTACCAGGCGGTGGCTTTATTGCCGGATTAATTACCTCAATTGCCTTAATCCAACAATATTTAGCCCACGGCGTAGAATGGATGACTAAGCGAGTCAGTATGAGTTATCACTACTTCATCGCCTTCGGCCTATTAACCGCCGCCTTAACCGGCTTAGGCAGTTGGGCTTTTGCTTACCCCTTCTTGAGTTCATGGTTTGATTATTTCTATCTGCCTTGGATAGGCAAATTTGAACTGACAAGTGCGATGATTTTTGATTTAGGTGTGTACTCAACCGTAATTGGCGCCACCCTGCTAATTTTAGCTAACTTGGGCAAGCTCACCACCAAAGAACGACTCACTGTAGGAGAAAGATAATGGAGCTAATCTACGCCATGTGTGTCGGCTTTATGAGTGCTTGTGGCATTTTTCTGATGCTACGTGGCCATACATTTACCCTAGTTATCGGTTTAACCTTACTGTCTTATGCGGTTAACTTGTTTCTATTTGCCAGTGGTGGGCTCTCTATCGGTGCCCCCGCGGTGCTGAATGGCAGCGAACACTACGCCGACCCACTCCCTCAAGCGCTGGTTCTTACCGCAATTGTAATTGGCTTTGCGATGACCGCGTTTGCCGTGATATTAGCCATGCGCGGGCGAGCCGATTTAGGTAACGACCATGTCGACGGTGAAGAACCCGTTGATCCGCTTGCGCGGGAGGACAAAGCTTAATGAGCCTACTCGATCACTTGATTATCCTGCCGGTACTAATCCCATTTTTTGTTGCGGTTATTCTACTGTTCCCTCGTTTCAGTGCATCCTTGCCCCTACAACGTGCTTTTACGCTCAGTGCGAATGTGTTGCTACTGCTCGTCGCCTTCAGCTTGCTCTTCACTATTCGCGAACAAGGGGTGCAGGTCTATGCGTTAGGAAGCTGGTCTGCGCCCTTTGGCATAGTGCTAGTGGCCGATGCCTTTTCCGCGCTAATGGTATGTTTAAGTGCGGTGCTGGGGCTAACCGTGACCTTATACGCCTGCGCAGGAGAAGATAAAACTGGAGTATTCTTTCATCCACTGATTATGTTTCAGCTGATGGGAATTAACGGTGCTTTCCTTACTGGCGATGCCTTCAACTTATTTGTATTTTTTGAAGTGCTACTTATCGCTTCCTATTCGTTAATGATCCATGGCGGCGGCAAACAACGGGTTCAGGCTAATATTCATTATGTATTTTTAAATTTGATTGGCTCTTCCTTGTTCTTATTTGCGCTTGGTACGCTTTACGGTACTTTAGGCACACTAAACTTTGCCGATATGGCGGATAAAATCCCACACTTGGCAGCCAACGAGCGGCAGCTAACCAAATCTGGAGCCTTATTGTTACTCGCGGTGTTTGGTTTAAAAGCCGCCATGCTTCCCTTACATTTCTGGCTACCGAAGGCGTACTCTACCACCAGTACACCGGTGGCCGCTTTATTTGCCATCATGACCAAAGTGGGCATTTACAGTATTTGGCGAGTACACGGCGTGATGTTTGGTGACCAAGCAGGCGAACTAGCCAATATAGCTCTGCCTTGGTTATGGCCAATTGCGATACTCACCATTGTGATTGGCGCGATCGCCGTATTAGCCAGTAAGAGTTTACGAGTATTGTGCAGCAACCTAGTGATAGTTTCGGTAGGCACGTTATTAATTAGCATTTGCTTGAATAGTCAACATGCCACCAGCGCAGGCATATATTACTTACTGCATAGCACCATCGCCTGCGCCGCAATGTTCTTATTAGCCGGACTAATACAACAACAACGAGGTAAAGCTGAAGACCGTTTTGTTAGTGCCAGAGCCATGCCTCAGGCTGCTAAGTTAGGCTTTACCTTTGTCTTGCTTGCTATTGCACTCATTGGCATGCCCCCCTTATCGGGTTTTATCGGCAAAGCTCTGATCCTGCAATCAGTGCAAACTAGTAGCCAAATGCTTTGGGTATGGCCAGTTATTTTGGGCTCGGGGCTGATATCGCTGGTGGCCTTGTCACGCGCTGGGAGCACCCTATTTTGGCGAAGTAGCGGCGAAAAGAATAGCAGCGCATTACCGGTTCACCCTTCGCAATTCCTTGCATTAACCATACTACTTTCTTTACTTCCTGTAATGGTGGTATTTGGTGGAACGGTGACTGAATACGCCCAACTTGCCGCAGAGCAATTAGCTTCAGGCCTCAGCTTACAACAACTTCATGAGGTAAGTCAGCGATGAAAAAAACCAGAAACTTTCGATGGTTTCCAACCCCCTACCACAGCTTATTATTGTGGATAGTGTGGTTAATTTTGCACGATTTCAGTCGCGGACATGTGATACTCGGTGCAATATTGGCAATTGTCATCCCTTGGGTTGTGGCCCCTCTGAGTGAAAAAGAAGCGGTGGCCAAAAGCCCACTTAAAGTGCTGATTTACACCAGCAGGTTGTTATACGACATTATCATTTCTAATTTTGACGTAGCCATGCGAGTTTTACAGTCTAATCGTAAACTCAAGCCAGCCTTTATTGCTGTGCCAATAAATATTAGCGAGCCGTTACCCTTAACCATTTTTACCAGCAGTGTATCGCTGACGCCGGGCACCTGCAGTGTAGAGTTATCTGATGATAAACAATGGCTCTATGTTCACGTTCTACACATGGTAGATGAACAAGCTTTGATTACTCAAATTAAACAGCGTTATGAGGCCCCGCTTAAGGAGATTTTCCAATGCTAAGTTATGCCATTGTATTTGCCAGCGCCTTGCTATGTTGCGCTCTAGCCCTAAACACTTGGCGCTTAATTGTTGGGCCCAGTGCGCCAGATAGAATCATTGCGGTGGACACCATGTATATCAACAGCATAGCTTTAATCATTCTACTGGGCCTATATCAAGGCTCTGAAAGCTATTACGAAAGCGCCTTATTAATTGCGCTATTAGGCTTTGTGAGCACTGCAGCCTTTTGTAAGTATTTGTTACGCGGCGATATAATTGAGTAAGGAATAATGATGTCCAGTTTAGTTGAATGGGTAGTGAGTGTATTTTTAGTACTAGGGGCAATTGTTATGTTAATTGGCTCTATTGGGCTTGCTAAACTCCCTGATTTTTTCACTCGTCTACACGCTCCTACCAAAGCCAGTACTTTAGGTGTGGGCTGTATCCTAATCGCCTCGATGATTTACTTTAGCTTCGATTTAGGCCACCTCACCTTGAAAGAGCTATTAATCTCGGTGTTTTTGTTAATTACCGCGCCCATCGCAGCTCACATGCTAGCCAAGGCCGGCTTACACTATAAAGTGAAACTTAAAGACAATACTCAAAACCAAGATTTAAGTGAGCGAGCTTATCAGCATCAAAAGCCTAAAGGCGATGACTAGCCAATAAGTTTTTAAATATCTGCCCCTCTGCTAACACAAAAAAGCCAGTCATAAGACTGGCTTTAAACTTTATAGCGTTGCAAATCAATCGGCGCTGGCCGCTTTATCTTCGCTGGTGTATATCATGATAGGATCGCTTTCGCCTTGAATAACGGTCTGATCAATTACCACCTTGCTAATGTTGTCAATTGAAGGCAAGTCATACATGGTATCAAGTAGTACCGCTTCAACTATCGAGCGTAAACCACGTGCGCCAGTTTTACGTTCCATAGCTTTATGAGCAATAGCGCGCAGCGCATCTTCACGGAACTCAAGCTCAACATCTTCCAGCTTAAACAAGGCACCATACTGTTTGGTAAGGGCGTTTTTCGGCTCACTTAAAATCTGAATAAGCGCGTCTTCATCCAGTTCAGTTAGCGTCGCAACCACTGGTAAACGACCAATAAACTCAGGAATCAAACCATACTTAACTAAATCTTCAGGCTCAACTTTAGAGAAGGTTTCACTCAGAGTACTCTTATCGGCTTCGCCTTTCACCTCAGCACCAAAACCGATACCAGTACCTGTTGTCGCGCGCTGCTCAATCACCTTATCTAAGCCGGCGAATGCACCGCCACAGATAAATAAGATTTTAGAAGTATCAACCTGCAAAAACTCTTGCTGCGGATGCTTACGGCCACCTTGAGGAGGAACAGAAGCAACAGTACCTTCAATCAGCTTCAACAACGCCTGCTGAACACCTTCCCCCGATACATCACGAGTAATTGAAGGGTTATCAGACTTACGAGAAATTTTGTCAATTTCATCTATGTAAACAATACCACGCTGCGCTTTTTCAACGTCGTAATCACATTTTTGCAGCAGCTTTTGAATGATGTTTTCTACATCTTCACCCACATAGCCGGCTTCGGTTAAAGTTGTAGCATCAGCCATTGTAAAGGGCACGTCGAGCAAGCGAGCTAAGGTTTCTGCTAACAAGGTTTTACCACTACCCGTGGGGCCAATTAGCAGAATGTTACTTTTGCCCAACTCAATACCGTCTGCGACATCACCATTACGTAAACGCTTATAGTGGTTGTAAACCGCCACCGCTAGTACTTTTTTAGCATGATCTTGGCCAATCACATAATCATCTAAGTGTTCTCTAATTTCTTTAGGAACAGGTAAGGCATTGCCTTCCTTTTTGTTTGGCGATATTTCTTTTATTTCTTCTCGAATGATGTCGTTACATAATTCAACACATTCGTCACAAATATAGACGGAGGGACCGGCAATCAGCTTTCTCACTTCATGCTGGCTTTTACCGCAGAAGGAGCAATACAACAGCTTGCTGTTATCTCCATCACCCTTGCGCTTATCTGTCATTCGCTAACCTCAAACTTTGTAGCAATCTCAAGCTCTTCTTACAGTGTAAAACAAACTGCCCAGAATGCTATTCTCTCTATGCTCTATCCATACAGACCGTGCAATAACAAGTTTTATACACGACGCGCAAAGATATCGTCGACGATACCATATTCTTTCGCCTGTTCAGCTGTCATATAGTTATCGCGATCAGTGTCTCTAGCGATAGTATCAAAACTTTGTCCAGTATGCTCGGCCAACAACTCGTTCATTCGACGTTTTGTTTTAATTATTTCGTTTGCATGAATTTCAATGTCAGAAGCCTGACCTTGATAACCACCTAGAGGTTGGTGAATCATCACCTTGCCATTAGGTAAACAATAGCGCTTACCTTTAGCGCCACCGGCTAATAGGAAGGCGCCCATACTCGCGGCCATCCCCATACAAACGGTGCTAATTTGCGGTTTAATAAATTGCATGGTGTCATAAATAGCCATACCCGCACTAATCGAACCACCAGGTGAATTAATGTAAATAAAAATGTCTTTTTCAGGACTTTCTGATTCAAGAAACAACAACTGGGCAACTACTAGGTTCGCCATATTGTCTTCAACTTGGCCAGTTAAAAAGATTACTCGGTCTTTTAACAAGCGAGAGTAGATATCATAAGAGCGCTCCCCTTTTGAGGTTTGCTCAATAACCATTGGCACCAAAGCTGCCATGGGGTCGAATGCTTGCTGATTTACTTCTTTAGACATTGATGCGCTCTTCCTTAAAAAAATGGCTCGTATGAGTTACATACGAGCCATTATATGCGAGAAAAAGGTAGCTAAGTCAAATTAGAACTTAGTTTACACCTTGCTTGTTCATAATTTCGTCAAAGGCCACTTCTTTTTCAGTGACTTTTGCCTTATCTAGAACAAACTCAATTGCTTGTTCTTCAAGTACAACGTTACGAACGTTATTCATTAACTCTTCGTTTTTAGCGTAATGCTGCAATACTTCACTTGGATCTTCATAAGCGGAAGCAAAAGAAGCAATATGCGCATTAACTTTCTCATCGTCAGCAGTTAGTTCGTTAACTTTAATTAACTCACCCAGTAGCAAACCGGTACGCACACGGCGTAGCGCTTGCTCTGTAAATAACTCATCTGGAAGCTCAGGTGCATTTTGCGCGTTCTCGCCAAAGCGTTGCATCGCTTGCTTACGTAGTTGCTCAATTTCTTGAGAAACTAACGCTGCTGGAACATCAATTTGATTCTGTTCTAGTAAGCCAGAAAGTACTTGCTCTTTAACCCCAGCTTTTAAGGTTTGCTCTAGCTCACGCTCCATGTTTTTACGGATTTCAGCTTTAAGCGCGTCTAATTCACCAGATTCAATACCAAATAGTTTAACGAATTCTTCGTTTACTTCTGCAAGCTCAGGCTTCTCTACTGTGTTAATTTTAATGTCGAAAGTAGCCGCTTTACCTTTTAGGTGCTCAGCATGGTAGTCTTCAGGGAAATTCACCTCAATGGTAAATTCCTCACCCGCTTTCTTACCTAGAATACCATCTTCAAAACCAGGGATCATACGGCCGGCGCCCATAGCTAAATCAAAGCCTTCAGCTTTACCGCCTTCAAATTCTTCGCCTTCAATCTTACCTAAGAAGTCTAAGTTAACGCGGAATTCGTTTTTAATCATGCCCTTGGTTTCTTTCCAAGAGGCTTGTTGCTTACGTAAAGTGTCGATCATGGTATCAACATCTTTATCTTGAACGGTGGCAACTTTTTTCTCTACTTCGATAGCGTCTAAACCAGCTACTTCTACTTCAGGGAAAACTTCAAAAGTCGCGCTGAAACTGAACTCACCATCTTTAGTATCTCCAGGCTGAAGTGCTGGAGCACCGGCTGGGTTCAATTTCTCTTGAATGATTGCTTCGTAGAATGAACGTTGCATCGCTTGGCCTGTCACATCTTGACGAATAGCCGCGCCGTAACGCTTTTTAATCACGCTAACAGGTACTTTACCCGGACGAAAACCGTCGATACGAGCACGACGTGATTCCTGTTTTAGCGCTTGATCAATTTGCTGTTCGATTTGTGCAGCGTCAATCGAAATCGTAACACGACGCTCCAAGCCCTGAGTTGTTTCTACTGAAACCTGCATTTTATTACCTCGGCTATAGTCAGCACCCTGCTGACAATTTACTTACGCAAACAATGGGAAATTAGCAGCTTGACTTCGCAAACAGCTGTCCTTGATTAAGGGCCCATAATTTCAAAACGCCGCATTATAGCCATGGTTTGAGCCAAGGTCGAGACTGATCACCAGATAATCACCGATATAGCGTAAATATTTGCAGTAAAACATACTTCAATAGACTCGTTCGAAGTAATCAATCAAGATATAACTAACCATGTGCTAGCTTGGGCAAACATCTTCCATCGCAGCTTTTGTTACCCTCGCAAACCGTTCCCCCATCAATCCATTGAATAATAGAAACTAAAAATCAAGATATTAGTTAGGTTGAACAAATCAATATCGGTGTAAATATGAGAGGGTTAAACCAAGTTGTTTAAAGATACGCTTATCATAGTGCTATTGAAGCAATACTATTTCACTAAAGAAATTCATATAATCGACTCGCAATCGCCACAACTATATAGCAATGTTTTACTTTCGTCGGTTACGGCCATGATAATGCAAGCCATCCAAGTCTATATTCGCTAATCATTGAAAATAGCTCATGGTGCGTCATCACAGATGAGTACTCAGCATTTTCCCTAAAAAAAAGCCCCGTCATTGCTGACGAGGCTTTTTATAGTGGTCGGTGATGAGAGATTCGAACTCCCGACCCTCTGGTCCCAAACCAGATGCGCTACCAAGCTGCGCTAATCACCGAAATTTGACTTGGCATTTTCACCAGATCCTCTGGCCCGCTCTTTATGAGCTTAGCGACGATACGCTGCCAAGTGGCGCTAATCACCGAGAAAAGAGTGGTATATTTAAAACTTTGCCAATACTACACCAATAATGGTGCGGAAGGAGAGACTTGAACTCTCACACCTTGCGATACTAGAACCTAAATCTAGCGCGTCTACCAATTCCGCCACTTCCGCAAACTTTTTCGCTGCATTGCTAGAGCAATGAAGTCGAATAATGGGGTGAGTAATGGGATTTGAACCCACGACAACCGGAATCACAATCCGGGGCTCTACCAACTGAGCTATACCCACCACAAACTTTTATGCTACATAGAGCATGTATTTGGCGCACCCTGTAGGACTCGAACCTACTACCTACGGCTTAGAAGGCCGTTGCTCTATCCAGATGAGCTAAGGGCGCATCTTTAGCGTCAAATAGCTTAGTGTAAACACTAAACTTAAAATTTGGTCGGTGATGAGAGATTCGAACTCCCGACCCTCTGGTCCCAAACCAGATGCGCTACCAAGCTGCGCTAATCACCGATACTCTTGATATTGCCAAGTCCGACTTGGCCTAGCGCTCACATGCGCTTATACAATGATGCACTATCAAGATGCGCTACTTATCATTGCTGTTAAACGACAACGTTGCGCCCTTCAACGGAGGCGAATACTACCCACTTGGCAGGCCAGCGTCAAACAGTTTTTTAATGATATTTACCGATTGCTCACAGCATAAACAAATTGCTTGGTTTTCGACAATGGTCTGCTGAAAAAAAACGGCAAAATTCTACAATGGAACGGTTTCACCTGAACCTAAAAACAACAATACGCAGCAAACTGTTTAGTAGATCATAACTTTGCTAATACGACTATAAAGCCCAAATATTTGTTAATCCAAATCAAAAGCATAGTAATACTAAAGTAGTAGGCTTGTATTTATTTGTTAAATTATCTTCAAGTTCGATACGGAAAGGAATCTTATGAGCGATGTAGCATTATCCATATTGGCCTTGGCAGCAGTGGCTGTTATTGGGCTATGGTTTGGAGGTTTGAAAATTCGCGGCGTTGGTTTAGGCATTGGTGGAGTATTGTTTGGCGGCCTATTTGTTGGGCACTTCATCAAACAATTTGGCTGGCACCTCGACCCTCACGCCTTACACTTCATCAAAGAATTTGGACTAATTCTGTTCGTTTATACCATTGGTATTCAAGTCGGCCCCGGTTTTTTTGCCTCACTCAAGGCCAGTGGCTTAAAGCTTAACTTGTTAGCTGCAGGCATTGTGTTTTTGGGCGGCGTCACCGCAGTAGTATTGCATTACGTTTTTGATCTACCTCTTAACGTATTTTTAGGCATTTATAGCGGAGCGGTAACCAATACGCCGTCACTCGCTGCCGGACAACAAATTCTCCAAGAATTGGGGATGAGCATTGAGCAAACCTCAGTACTGGGCTTGGGTTATGCGATGGCCTATCCTTTTGGCATCCTTGGCATATTGTTAACCATGTGGCTAATTCGCTTTATTTTTCGTATCAATGTTGATGAGGAAGCAGAAAAATTCGATAGCGCTAAAGGCAAGAAAAAACAACGCCTACAAGATGTTAACGTTATTATCGAAAACCCTAACCTCAAAGGACTCGCCTTCGCCGAACTAAGCAAATTAATTGGCGATGAAGTTATTTGCTCACGAGTAAAAAGTGCTGGTGAGTTAAAAGTGCCAACACCAGAACTGCAAATGCAACTTGGAGATTATCTGCATTTAGTCGGTCCTGATAAAAGCAAGCTAGACCAAGCCACGCTAATTATCGGCAAAGAAGTTAACGCTTCTCTATCAACCAAGGGAACCCTGCTACGCAGTGAGCGGGTGGTTGTCACAGAAGAGAGAATTTTAGGTAAAAAGCTAAGCGAATTAGATTTAAAACGTAACTTTGATGTTGTCATCTCTCGCTTAAACCGGGCCGGTGTTGAGCTTATCGCCAACAAAGATACCATCTTACAGTTTGGTGATATTCTGAATATTGTAGGCCCAAGTGAAGATATCGATAAAGTAGCCAAAAGCCTAGGTAACTTGCGGAGTAAATTGCAACATGTACAAATGCTGCCTATTTTCATTGGTATCGGCTTGGGTGTATTGCTTGGCTCGATGCCGCTAGCTATTCCAAGCCTTCCCGCACCACTAAAGCTTGGGCTCGCAGGTGGCCCCTTAATTGTAGCGATAATCTTGGCTCGAATTGGTAGCATCGGTCGTTTATATTGGTTCATGCCTCCTAGTGCAAACTTAGCCTTAAGAGAGTTAGGCATTGTACTATTTTTAGCAGTGGTAGGTATTAACTCTGGCGCCAACTTCATTGAAACCTTATTTGATGGCGATGGATTAAGCTGGATGTTTTATGGTGCTTTTATCACCCTTATTCCTCTATTGGTGATTGGCGTTGTTGGACGTTATATTTTTAAAGTCAATTACTTGAGCTTGTGTGGTTTGATGGCTGGATCGATGACCGATCCACCGGCATTGGCCTTTGCCAATTCTATTCACGCCACCAGCGGAGCTTCAGCCTTAGCTTATGCCACGGTGTATCCCTTAGTTATGTGTTTGCGGATCCTCTCTCCACAAATCATTGCAGTATTACTCTGGGTCGCAGCGTAAAACAAAATGAAGCCTGTTACGGCAGGCTTTAACTCTAAACTCACCGTTACATTAATAACATCACACTAGCGTTGAATTTTACTTCAAAAAAATCTGACATTTATTCGTCTATCATGCGAAAATGGCCCCCTCTAGCCTCGTCAATCACTAGTTAAAGAAGAATCAATGTCTGCACAAATTATTGATGGAAAAAAAATTGCCCAGCAAGTTCAAGAACAGGTAGCTGAGCGAGTAAAGCAAAGAATAGCTGAAGGGAAACGTGCTCCCGGTTTGGCCGTGATTTTGGTTGGGAATAATCCCGCATCACAAGTTTATGTTGGCAGCAAACGCCGAGTTTGTGAGGCAGTAGGCTTCGTTTCTAAGTCTATTGACCTAGATGAACATACCGATGAACAAACCCTATTAGCTGAAATTGATAAGCTAAATGCCGACCCATTGATTGATGGTATTTTGGTACAGCTTCCTTTGCCAGAAGGCATAGACGAAACCAAAGTTATCGAACGCATTCAACCCGACAAAGATGTTGATGGTTTCCACCCCTACAACATCGGTCGCTTGGCACAACGCATTCCGGCCCTACGCCCCTGTACACCCAAAGGGATAATAACCTTAATTGAGTCAACAGGTGTTAGCCCTTATGGTTTAGAAGCCGTGGTAGTAGGCGCCTCTAATATTGTGGGCCGCCCTATGACTTTAGAGCTACTTTTAGCTGGCTGCACCACCACCACTTGTCATCGCTTTACCAAAGATTTGGAAGCGCATGTTCGCCGCGCAGACCTCGTAATTGTAGCGGTGGGCAAACCTCAATTTATTCCAGGAGAATGGATCAAACCCGGCGCGATGGTGATCGATGTGGGTATAAATCGTCTTGATAACGGTAAGCTTGCTGGGGATGTTGAGTATGAAGTCGCTCGTCAGCATGCCGCCTATATCACGCCGGTTCCCGGTGGTGTTGGCCCAATGACCGTAGCTACGCTGATTCAAAATACCTTAGAGGCCTGTGAAGAATTTCACGACCATTAGTGAAGTCGGCGAATACTGTTCTTTAGTATTCGCCCAATTTCTCTGCAACATAGCCCAAATTAAGCTAGCTTAAACAGTAGAACTGAATTAAGGCTACTTATGTTGCATCGTTACCTACTGCTAGTTTTGCTCACCTTCCCCTGCTTTCCCCGCGCAGAGAACATAAGCTTTGTTACCGAAAACCTTCGTCCTTTTAACTACTTTAAAAATGGTCATCTGACCGGTATTTCGGTAGAGCTATTGAGGTTAGTTTGGCAAGAAATGGGCGAACCCGCGCAAACCATTCAGGTCAAAACTTGGAGTGAAGCATACTACCAACTGCAACACCGACCTAATATGGTGTTATTTTTAACCATGCGTAGCCCGCGCAGAGAAGCTTTATTTGAATGGGCATGTCCAATTACCAGCTCCAATATTCAATTAATTGCTTTAAGCTCACGCCAACTAAAAGTGACCCAGTTAACGTCCAATACGTCCCTTAAGTTTGCCGCAATGAAAGCTGGTGTAGGAGAACAACTGTTATTGAGTAAGGGGGTCAAAGACAGCCAACTCATCACCACTGATAATTTAGATAAAGCGGTACAGCTGTTAGTTCGCAGACGAGTAGATGTAATAACCTCCGAGCCTGAAGCCATTGTAGATACAGCTAATGCAATGGGTTACAACGCAGAACTATTTGAAACCGTTTATACTCTAGGAAATCTTAAAGGCTGTTATGCCTTTAGCCAAGGAAGTGATGCAGATTACATAAAACGCTTTAGAGCCGCTCTAGACAAGGTAAGCCGGAGTGAACAATACCAGCAACTATTAGACAAATATCAGTTACAAAAAAAAGCAGCCGAGGCTGCTTTCAAATAACCTCAAAAACTAGGCTTTACGCCATGTGGTACCATTGGCCCCATCTTCCAACACAATACCCATTTGGCTTAATCGGTCTCGTGCCACATCGGCCGCGGCCCAGTCTTTATCAGCACGCGCTTGATTACGTGCGGCGATTAAAGCCTCGATCTCGGCGGTTTCGCTGTCATGCTCACCTTGAAGGAAACTGTCAACATCTTGGGCAAGAATTCCCAATACTCCACCCAGTTCAAGCATTAAGCTAGCCAATTGTCCAGCTTGTTGAGCATCGCTGTCTTTGACTCGATTTAGCTCTTTCGCTAGCTCAAACAAAATCGGCAACGCTTCAGGGGTGTTAAAATCATCATCCATGGCCGCTTTAAAAGGCTCACGGTAAGCACTCGCTGGCTGTTCATCAATTGGAGCTAATTCCACACCACGCAAGGCAGTATATAAACGCTCTAGAGCAGCTCGCGACTGCTTTAAGTTTTCTTCTGAATAATTTAATTGGCTACGGTAATGCCCAGACAACAAGAAGTAGCGCACCGTTTCAGGGTCGTATACCTCTAACACATCTTTAATGGTAAAGAAGTTACCCAAAGATTTAGACATTTTTTCTTTATTAACCTGAACCATGCCAGAGTGCATCCAATAATTCACATAATTGGTTTTATGGGCACAGCACGATTGAGCAATTTCGTTTTCATGATGAGGAAAGGCTAAATCAGAACCACCACCATGAATATCAAAAACATCCCCTAGGTGTTTCATATTCATCGCAGAACATTCAATATGCCAACCTGGGCGGCCTTTACCCCAGGGGGAATCCCACATCGGTTCGCCGGGTTTAGCACTTTTCCATAATACAAAGTCTAGTGGATTGCGTTTTTCTTCTTCTACTTCAACCCGCGCCCCCGCCTGCAACATCTCTAAGTTTTGCAAGCTTAATTGACCATAATCTGCAAAACTGCTCACTTCAAATAATACGTCGCCACTAGCTGCGACATAAGCATGCCCATTAGCAAGTAGCTTTTCAATTACTTGAATAATTTCAGGCATGTGCGTAGTAACACGCGGCTCGACGTCGGGGCGTAACATATTCAAGGCATCAAAATCAGCATGCATAGCGCTGGTAAAACGTTCGGTTAGCGCTTCGCAACTTTCACCATTTTCCGCGGCACGCTTAATGATTTTATCGTCCACGTCGGTAATGTTACGAACGAAAGTCAGTTCATAACCCGACCAGCGTAAGTAGCGAGCAACAGTATCAAAAGCCACAAAGGTACGCGCATGACCAATATGACAATAATCGTAAATAGTGACTCCACACACATACATTCCCACCTTACCTTCCACCAAAGGCTTAAACGCTTGTTTCTTGCGGGTTAATGTATTGTATATCTGCAACATCTAATTGGTTTCCTGTTCCATTTACTGATAGGGAGCGAAAGTCGGCTATTCTACCACCGCCGTAAAGGAAAAACAGCCGAATTAAGCGTGGTGACTAGTAAGCCTACATGGGAAAGTTTAGAATCGATGCACTTAGCAAAAAAGGGTGAAAAAATGCTTACTTTACATACAAACTTTGGCGATGTCGTAGTTAAACTAAATAACGAAGAAGCGCCAGAAACAGCAGCAAACTTCTTAACCTACGCGCAAGAAGGATTTTACGACAATACCATCTTTCACCGCGTTATTGACGGCTTCATGATCCAAGGTGGCGGTTTTAAATCAGGCATGGAAGAAAAAACCACTAAAGCACCAATCAAAAATGAAGCTAATAACGGTTTATCAAACAAAACCGGTACTTTAGCCATGGCTCGAACCATGGATCCTCATTCAGCTTCTGCGCAATTTTTCATTAACGTAAACGACAATACCTTTTTGGACTTTAAAACCGAAACCACTGAAGGTTGGGGCTATTGTGTATTTGGTGAAGTGGTTGAAGGCATGGATGTAGTAAACAAAATTAAGGGCGTTGATACTGGCAACTTTGGTTATGTACATGCTGACGTACCTTTAGAAGAAGTCATGATTGAGTCTGTGAGCATTGCGGAATAAGCCCTGTGCCCACTTACTTCATCTCTGACCTCCACCTCAGTGAAGATAGGCCCGATATTATTCGGGCTTTTCTTGATTTTATCCAACAACAAACCAGCCAAGCCGATGCATTGTACATCTTAGGTGATTTGTTTGAATTTTGGATTGGTGATGACGATAAAACCCAGGTTGCCAAGCAAGTTGAACAAGCGATAAAAACACTGACAGAATCTGGCGTGGCGTGTTACTTTATTCACGGCAACCGTGATTTCATGGTAGGCAAAGCCTACGCCAAACGTTGCGGCATGCAACTGCTGGAAGAGGAAAAGCTGGTCGAGCTCTACGGTAAAAAAGTGCTAATACTACATGGCGATACTTTATGTACTGACGATGTAGGCTATCAAGAATACCGTGCAGTTACCCAAAAACGCTGGCTAAGAAAATTATTTTTGTTACTTCCACTGTTTGTCCGTCAGCGAATTGCCAATAAAATTCGCAACAAGAGTAAGCAAGCTAATACCAGTAAATCGCTAGGCATCATGGATGTCAATCAGCAAGCCGTTGAACAACGTTTTGCCGAATACCCCATCGACTATATGATTCACGGCCATACGCATCGACCCCGCATCCACTCATTAGAGCAAGTTCAGGGCCAAACCAAATACCGTATAGTATTAGGCGATTGGTACCAACAAATGAGCGTACTTAAGATCGAAGCGAATCAATTAACTTTAAGTGCCAACCAGCAGCTTGAGAAGCTTGAGCTAGCTCAATAAATTGACTTTTTACTAACCATAAAAGACTGATTGAATAGTGGCTATTTTTAAAAAAATAGCTAACTATCAGTCACTAAGCGAAAAATAGAAAAGTCGGCCCAAAATTAATGACTTGACGATTACTCACTCTTAGCGCATAACTTATAGCAAATGTTACACCAATGTTAACAAAGTGAGGCAAGGTTATGTTATTCAGTCATGTTTGGGGACTAGCTTCTCACACCAAGGAAGAGTGGCAAGACATTGATAGGCACCATGAAGGCTTAGGTTCCAGTTTGGCTCATCTATTATTGATGGCTTTAATACCTGCGATTTGTGGCTATTTCTCCAGCGTGCACATTGGTTGGCATATTGGTAATAATAGTTTCTCGCTCACCCATGAGAGCGCTATATTTATGTCTATTGCGATGTATGCGGCAATGGTCACGGTGGTACTTTGCCTAGCCTACGCGGCCCTGTGGATGGCAAAAACCTTTAATACCGAAACCAGCTATCAACAAACCCTTGAGTTATCAGCCTATGTGGCTACTCCCCTATATATGGTAGGCTTCGCCGCGCTTTACCCCGAACCTTGGTTTGTAATGGTAGCAGGGCTAGTGGGAGTCACTTATGCCGTTTATCTGCTATATACTGGTGTTCCCATCATTATGCACATCCCTGAAGAACGCGGTTTCATTTTTGCCAGTAGCTTAGTCACAGTGGGGCTAGTTATGCTAGTCACGGTACTAATCGCGACAGTGATATTATGGTCTTCTGGTGCAGGGCCGATATTCTCCCATTAAATCCAACCCTAATGAGAAAAGCTCGCTAAGTGCGAGCTTTTTCCTGTCAAAAGCTTACTTCAAACGCCGCCTCTTAGCCGCTTGACTTTGCGCACGAGAACGATGTTTACGCACCGATTTACGAATACGCTGACTACTGCGAACCCTGTCAGCCACTTTAATTACCGTATTTTCTTCTTTACTTAACTGCACCAGTTGTCGCAAGTAATTAACTTGTTCCAAAGGCATTTCCTGCCAACCACTGCGAGGTAAACCTTTAGGTAAGAGTAGCAACCCATAACGAACACGAATCAAGCGGCTTACCTGCATCCCCTGGGATTCCCACATGCGCCGTACTTCGCGGTTACGCCCTTCACTCAGGGTAACTGAATACCATTGGTTAATGCCTTCACCGCCCTGACGTTTGACCGAAGTAAAGGCTGCGCGACCATCTTCTAGCTCAACCCCATAGCGTAAATTGCGAATCACCTCGTCGGTGACATCACCAAACACCCGCACCGCATATTCGCGTTCGACTTCAAAACTAGGGTGCATTAAACGATTAGCCAGCTCGCCATCAGTAGTGAAAAGCAATAAACCAGAAGTATTAATATCCAGCCGCCCTACCGCAATCCATCGACCATGCTGTAAACGAGGCAAACGGTCAAATACTGTTTCGCGTCCCTCGGGATCACTTCGGGAGCAAATTTCCCCTTCAGCTTTATGGTAAGCCAATACTCGACATATGCTATCTTCAACTTTTTGAATATCGATAAGTCGGCCATCAACTCTGACTTCAGCCCCTTCTTCGATGCGATCACCCAATTTGGCCTTTTCGCCATCGACACTCACTCTGCCTGCATCAATTACAGCTTCCATCTCGCGACGAGAGCCTAAACCGCTGCGGGCGAGGACTTTTTGAAGTTTTTCACTCATTTTACTAATCCGGATGGTAAAGTGCGCTAAGTCTGAAAGTCTTGCGGCAGTTTTTCAAGTAAAGTTTGGTCTAATTCTGGCAAATCGCTTAAATCTTTCAAACCAAAGTAATCTAAAAACTCAGCAGTAGTGGCAAATAAGGTGGGCCGCCCAGGAATCTCCTTGTGACCAACACTACGGATCCAATTACGCTCTTTTAAGACACTAATAATATGACTGCTTACAGCGACTCCGCGTATCGCTTCAATTTCACCGCGAGTAATTGGTTGGCGATAAGCAATCAAGGTGAGGGTTTCTAACATCGCGCGACTAAATTTAGGCGCCTTTTCAGCCCATAACAGTGAAAGATAAGGTGCATACTCTTGGCGAGTTCTAAACTGATAACCCGACGCGGTTTCTGCAAGTTCAATGGCGGAATCCTGATAACGCTGACTCAGTTCATCTAAAATCATATTTATCTGACTACGAGCTAAACCCACCTCAGCCAATACGGTGCTTTGTAAATCTTTAACGCTTAAAGGACGACCAGCAACAAACAAAGCAGCCTCAATTAATTTCACCAAGTTTGGCTTGCTCATTGTTCAGTCTCCTCGTTAGACACAAGCAGAACCTGAATGGCCATTAAAGGCTGACTTTGCACGCATTTAATGTAACCTTCTTTAATTAACTCCAAAATAGCTAAAAAGCTCACCACCAAGCCCGCTCTCCCCTCACTCAGCGTAAACAACTGACTGAACTCTACGAAACGATGAGCTTGTAGTTTCTCTAGGATGTCACTCATGCGTTGCCGGGTGGATAGCTTTTCTCTTTTAATCTCATGATGTTCAAAATTCTTAACCCGCTGAGCAATACCTCGTAAAGCCTCAACTAATTGATCCATCGTCACTTCCGGATAAATCACATTAAGCGGCATATCGAGAGGTTTAGCAATTACCACTGAATGGGTATCGCGCTGGTGTCGCGGCAAATCGTCAACTTTTTCGCTGGCGTCTTTGTACAGTTCGTACTCTTGCAAACGCCGAATTAGCTCTGCCCTAGGGTCAGTTTCTTCTTGCTCAAGCTCTGGAGCGGGTAATAAAGTTCGTGATTTGATCTCTGTCAGTAACGCCGCCATCACTAAATATTCGGCAGCTAACTCCAACTTAAGCTGTTGCATCGCCTCAATATAATCCATGTATTGTTGAGTAATTGCCAGTACCGGCAAATGCTCAATATCGAGCTTTTGCTTGCGGATCAAATACAGCAATAAATCCAGTGGCCCTTCAAATTGTTCAAGGATCACTTCCATGGCGTCAGGGGGAATAAATAGATCTTCAGGCAACTCTAACCAAGGCTCGCCATTGACACTAGCCAGCGTTAACTGTTGAGTGGGCGATACCTTATCTAGCATTACTCAAAAGGACTCGTATCACCCGAGCCATAACGCAGGATTTCAGGCTCATCTTCCGACAGTTCAATGACCGTAGTCGGTTGTTCTCCCAAAAATCCACCATTGATAATCAAGTCCACTTGTTGCTCTAACACATCACGAATTTGCTCGGGGTCAGATTCGGTAAAGTCGTTACCTGGCAAAATTAAGCTTGATGACATCAAGGGCTCTCCTAGTGCTTCAAGCATATCCAGCGCAATACGATTATCGGGGATACGAATGCCGATAGTTTTACGCTTAGGGTTTAACAGCCGGCGAGGAACTTCTTTAGTCCCTCTAAAAATAAAAGTATACGGCCCTGGGGTGTTATTACGCAGCAGGCGAAACGCTTGATTGCCCACCCTAGCGTATTCTGAGAGTTCCGATAAATCACGACACATTAAGGTGAAATGATGGTTCTTATCTAATTGACGGATCCGGCAAATTCGCTCTAATGCTGCTTTATCGCCAATATGACAGCCAATGGCGTAGCCTGAATCGGTTGGATAGATAACCACCCCGCCCTGTTTAATCAGGGCAGCGGCTTGTTTCATCAACCGCTGTTGAGGGTTATCTGGGTGTACATAGAAAAATTGGCTCATTACTATCCCTGCTCATATTCACGGCCAAAGGGCCTGATTAACATGCTTGCCAACGTTGCCATATCGGCTGGCACTTTTCTGGCAATTGTAACCCTCGGCCTAGCTCACGCCAAGCAGAAGGATGATGAAAATCAGAGCCTTGTGAAGCACTTAGCTGATGTTGCTCAGCAAGGTCTGCTAACCACTGTTGCTGATCTTTAGACATTTGTGGCATGGCCACTTCAATAGCATCACCGCCAAGCTCGGCAAACTCGGCCACCAATTTGCGGATCCACTTATTCGATAAATCATAGTGAGTAGGGTGAGCCAGCACTGCCACCCCCTTTGCCTGATGGATGACCTTAATGGCTTCACCAATAGCCATCCAGTTATTTGGCACATAACCAGTATTACCGCGGCTTAGATACTTATCAAAAACCTTGTTAAAACTGCTCGCTAAGCCTCTCTCAATTAACACACGAGCAAAGTGCGCGCGGGTTATCGGTGCACTTACCGATAATTGTTTAGCTTGCTCATACACACCACAGATACCAGCCTTAGCTAAACGCCGACTCATTTCTTGGGCGCGCAGTTCACGCTTTTCGCGTTGTAAACTTAACTGCTGTTGCAAGCCTTGATGGGTAACATCCAAATTTAAACCAACAACATGAATGTCAAAAGCATGCCAAGCGCAGGATATTTCTGTTCCAGGAATAACTTGTAGGTGTTTTGCGTTAGCTTGCGCCTCTGCAATACCCGCCGTGGTATCGTGGTCGGTAATTGCCAACACATCAACTTGCATATTTTCTGCCCGCATAACGATCTCTTTGGGACTTAAACCGCCATCAGATGCAGTAGTATGACAATGCAAATCAAATCGCATTAAATTTCCTAAATTTTTTCTTGACTTAGTTATGTCATTTACAGTTAACTAAGTTTACCAAAATGACTAGGAATAAACATGACAACTTTTCTTCTAACCAACAAAACTTGGTGGTGGCGCACTCCGAAATAAGCGGGTGTGAGTTGTTGTATTTCCAAAACATTAAACAGAACAACAAAAAGCCCGCTTAACGCGGGCTTTTTTTTATTTGCGCTACGGCCTTAACTAGGAGTAACGAACAATGAGTAACCACCTTAGGGTGCACCTAAAAAACGATCTCATCGATGCCAGTTACGTCGATGATCCATTAAGTTTGTATCAAGAATTGTGTAAGGAAACTCAACACAACTTATTATTAGAATCTTGTGAGATAGACAGTAAAGAAAATCTACAAAGCCTAATCTTAGCCGATGCAGCAGTGAAAATAGTTTGCCAAGGGCGGGAGGTTAAATTTAAGGCTTTATCTACAAATGGTGAGACGGTGATAGCCAACGTAGCAGAGCATACCGAACACGCCTTAGTTATTGAACACACCGCCAACCAACTAGTATTAAACTACCCTCTCCCCGCCACCAACTTAGATGAAGATTCACGCTTAAAAGCCGCCTCTCCGATTGATGCACTTCGCCTTATTGTTGAGCTCTACGGTGACTTGGCCTATCACGAAAAAGGGGTCTTTTTAGGAGGGGTTTTCGCCTATGACTTCATCGCCAGCTTTGAACAACTGCAAGAGGTAGCAGAAAGCACCAATAGTTGCCCTGATTTTCAATTCTATTTAGCCGAAACATTACTGCTAATTGACCATCAAGAGAAAGTTACTCACATTATCGGCTCAGTCTATGAACAACAAGAAGCGACTCGAATTGCAGAACGTTTAGCCCACTTGACGGAACTATGTGAACACGACAATCATCAACAAGCCCCCACCAAGATAAATGACTACCAAGGCAAGATTGAGGCAGACATCGGCGATAGCGATTATTGTAAGAATGTGGAAATTATGAAGGATTACATTCGCCAAGGCGATATCTTTCAAGTCGTCCCTTCACGTAGCTTCACGCTGTCTTGTCCCGATACACTTGCCGCTTATCGAGAACTCAAACTCACCAACCCTAGCCCTTACATGTTCTACCTTAAAGACAGCGAGTTTGTGTTTTTTGGCGCATCTCCAGAAAGCGCTATCAAATATTCCGCGAGTAACCGTGACGTAGAAATTTATCCGATTGCCGGTACCCGTAAGCGTGGTTTTAATCCCGACGGTTCAATAAACAAAGACTTAGATGGGCGCCTTGAGCTAGAACTTCGTTTAGACAAAAAAGAAACCGCTGAACACATTATGCTAGTAGATTTGGCCCGTAATGATGTAGCTCGGATCAGCGAGCCGGGAACCCGCCATGTAGCAGACCTATTAAAAGTAGATCGCTACAGTCATGTCATGCACCTCGTGTCTCGCGTTATTGGTACCTTACGTAATGACCTTGATGCCCTGCATGCCTATCAAGCTTGCATGAATATGGGCACCTTAGTTGGAGCCCCTAAAATCAGAGCTTCAGAATTGATTCGTCAAGTGGAACAAAAACGCCGTGGTAGTTATGGTGGCGCGGTAGGCTACTTAGCAGGTAATGGCGATATGGATACCTGTATCGTTATTCGCTCAGCATTTGTTAAAGATCAACTGGCCCATGTACAAGCTGGGGCCGGTGTAGTGTATGATTCGGTGCCACAAGCAGAAGCGGACGAAACTCGTAATAAAGCTGCCGCAGTATTAAACGCCATCGCTCGTGCTCACGGTTCAACCTTAAAGGATGTTAGTCATGACTCATAGTGTCTTTCTACTCGATAACTTTGACTCGTTCACTTACAACCTAGTGGACCAATTTCGCAGCCAAGGTTTAGATGTACGTATTTATCGCAATCACTTAAGTGCTCAAGAGATTAAACAACATATTAATGACAGCCCAAACCCACCGGTATTGGTATTGTCACCCGGACCAGGCAACCCACAGCAAGCGGGTTGCATGTTAGAGCTGATTGATTTGTGTAAGGGTGAAGTTCCTATCATTGGTATTTGTCTCGGTCATCAAGCCTTAGTAGAAAGCTACGGTGGTGTCGTTGGCAAGGCTGATGAAATTGTCCACGGTAAATCCTCTGCCATAGAACACGATAACCGTTTGATGTTTGAAGGCTTGAGCAATCCTTTACCGGTAGCGCGTTATCATTCTTTAGTGGCCACTTCCATGCCGGAAAATTTAGCAGTGAATGCCCACTATCAAAGTATGCCAATGGCAATCATTAATGAACAAGATAAAGTAGTGGGTTTTCAATTCCACCCTGAATCCATATTAACCAGTGAAGGGGCTACACTTCTCTCCCGAAGCTTAGACTGGGCCATCCAAAAGGAGGACGCATAATGCAGGCTATTTTAGAGCAGCTATTTCAAGGACAAGATCTTAGCATTGAACAGGCACAACAGGTGTTTGGCCAAGTTGTTCAAGGTGAGGTAGACCCGATAGTCTTATCGTCTTTACTCACTTCCTTAAAAATCAAAGGTGAGCAACCGCAAGAGATTGCCGGCGCGGCCAAAGCACTATTGGCTAACGCTGCTTCCTTCCCTAGCCCAGATTATGAGTTTGCCGATATTGTGGGTACAGGTGGCGACGGCCACAATACCATCAATATATCCACCACCTCGGCTTTTGTCGCGGCGAGCCTAGGGGTTAAAGTGGCGAAACACGGTAACCGTAGCGTATCCAGTCAATCAGGCTCTTCCGATTTACTGGCCGCACTGGGAATCAACATTCAAATGAGCCCACAAACAGCGCGCCGTTGTTTGGATGAACTAGGCTTATGCTTTTTATTCGCCCCGCAATATCACGCCGGGATCCGCCATGCCATGCCGGTGCGCCAAACTTTAAAAACACGCACTATTTTTAACGTGCTGGGACCACTGATTAACCCTGCCCACCCCACCATGGAAATTATGGGAGTGTACGACCCAGCGCTGATTGCTCCGATTGCCAAAACTTTACAGCAGCTTGGCATGAAAAAAGCCATGGTCATTCACGGCGCAGGCTTAGATGAAGTAGCCATACACGGTGAAACCCAAGTGGCCGAAGTCAATGGCGATAGCATTATCGAGTACAGCCTAAACCCAACCGACTTCGGAGTAGAACTCGCCGAACTCGATGCAATTAAGGGTGGCACACCTGAAGAAAACAAAGCCATCACCTTACAACTACTACAAGGCCAAGCCAGCCCAGCTCAACAAGCCGCGGTTGCAGTTAATGTTGCCTTGTTACTAAAATTAGCCGGCAAAACGGATGACCTAGCAGAAGGGGTTAACATGGCTCTAGCAGAGATGGCATCAGGCCGAGCACTAATCTTAGCAAATCGATTGGCGGAGATGAGTCAGTGAGCCAAGTAGAAACTAAACAAGCCACTATTTTAGATAAAATCGTTGCCGATAAAGAGATATGGTTAGCCGAGCATATGCAAAGTCAGCCACTGGAAAGCTTTATCGACCAGGTTAAGCCCACCGAACGTAACTTTTATCAAGCGCTATCGAGTAAACCCACCAAGTTTATCCTTGAATGTAAAAAGGCTTCGCCTTCAAAAGGGCTAATTCGCCCCGAGTTTGACTTAGAGCTAATTGCCGGCGTTTACAAACACTATGCGGCGGCAATTTCGGTGCTTACCGATAACAAATATTTCCAAGGTGAATTCGCTTACGTAACTCAAGTGCGCGAGCAGGTTGAGCAACCGGTATTATGTAAAGATTTCTTCATCGACGAATATCAAATATACCTCGCTCGTTACCATAAAGCCGATGCCATCTTACTGATGTTATCGGTATTAGACGACAACGAGTACCGTTTACTTGCGGAAGTAGCCCACAAACTCAATATGGGGGTACTCACCGAGGTCAGCAACCAAACAGAGCTAGAGCGCGCTATTGCCCTGAATGCCAAAGTCATCGGCATTAATAACCGTAACTTACGCGATCTCTCTATTAGCTTAGAAAGGACCCCAGAACTGGCCAAACAAATTCCTGAAGACCGCATCATCATCTCCGAGTCAGGGATCTACCAACACCAACAAGTACGGGAATTGGCTCAATACGCCAATGGCTTTTTAGTAGGCAGCTCATTAATGAGCCAAGATGATGTAGACATGGCATGCCGTAAGCTAATCTTAGGTGAAAATAAGGTCTGCGGATTAACTCAGGTGCAAGACGTCAAAGCGGCCTATCAAGCCGGCGCAGTCTACGGCGGCTTAATTTTTGCCGAAAAATCACCGCGCTGTATCAGTCTAGCTCAAGCAGAAAAACTCATCCAAGCTGCCCCACTTAACTTTGTTGGGGTATTTGTGAATAGTTCAGTGGATGAGGTTGCCCGGATAGCCAACCAACTGCAGCTGCATGCGGTTCAATTACATGGTAATGAAGACGAGCAATACATTACTCAGCTTAAATCTAAATTAAATACCAGCCTTGTTTGGAAAGCCCTTGGTGTGACTGATTCGCTACCACAAGCACCGAGTAACGCCGACAAAGTTTTGTTTGATAGCAAGGTAGCCGGACAAAGTGGAGGTACCGGACAAAGCTTTGACTGGCAACTATTAGGTGAGCACAGTCAAGGTGCGATGCTGGCAGGCGGCATAGGCGTAGATAATATTCAAGACGCCTTAGCTTATTCTGCAGCCGGTGTAGATTTGAACTCTGGTGTAGAACAAACACCAGGGATAAAAGACCCAGCAAAAATAGCAGCGGCGTTTCAACAAATTAGACAGTACTAGTCGAAACCAGACGAGTCACACTTAAAATTTTCAACGAATAAGAGTCAACAATGAGTAAATTAAATTCCTATTTTGGAGAGTTCGGTGGACAGTTTGTGCCACAAATCCTCGTTCCTGCTCTCGACCAACTTGAGCAAGCGTTTATCGACGCTCAGCAAGATCCCGAATTCTTAACAGAGTTCAACGGTCTACTGAGCGAATACGCCGGACGTCCAACACCTCTCACCTTGTGCCGTAATTTAACTGCTGGCACCAAGACTAAGATCTATTTAAAACGTGAAGACTTACTGCATGGTGGAGCCCACAAAACCAACCAAGTACTAGGTCAAGCCCTGCTAGCTAAACGTATGGGAAAAAAAGAAATTATCGCCGAAACCGGCGCGGGTCAACACGGCGTAGCAACAGCCTTAGCCTGTGCCTTATTAGGCCTCAAGTGCCGTGTCTACATGGGTGCCATCGATTGTGAACGACAAAAGCCCAACGTATTTCGTATGCGATTAATGGGAGCAGAGGTGATTCCGGTGCATAGCGGCTCATCCACCTTAAAAGATGCCTGTAATGAAGCTTTGCGCGATTGGGCTGCCAGCTACGACACAGCACACTATTTATTAGGTACTGCAGCGGGTCCTCACCCCTTCCCAACCATCGTTCGTGAATTTCAAAAAATGATTGGTGAAGAAGCTAAACAGCAAATCTTAAAAGCTGAAGGCCGACTACCCGACACTGTGATTGCCTGTGTGGGTGGCGGCTCTAACGCCATTGGGATGTTTGCCGACTTCATTGATGAAGAAGGCGTGCAACTGATAGGCGTAGAACCGGCCGGTAAAGGTATTGATACCGACCAACACGGCGCCCCCTTAAAACATGGTCGTAAGGGCATGTTCTTTGGCATGCATTCTCTACTAATGCAAGACGAAAACGGCCAGATTGAAGAGTCTTACTCCATTTCGGCGGGCTTAGACTTTCCCTCAGTGGGCCCCCAACATGCCCACTTAAATGCCATTGGCCGTGCAAGTTATGAATCAGCAACCGACGAAGAAGCCTTAGCGGCCTTCCAAACCTTAGCCGAAAGCGAAGGTATTATTCCCGCCCTTGAGTCTGCGCACGCTTTAGCCTACGCGCTGAAACTTGCCCAGCAAAATAAGGACAAAGAGCAAGTATTGCTAGTTAACCTATCCGGCCGTGGCGATAAAGATATCTTCACCGTTGCCGATATTTTCGAACAAAGAGGAAGCCTATAATGACTCAACGCTACGCTAAACTGTTTGAACGCTTGGCAGCTGATAAGCAAGGCGCCTTTGTTCCCTTTGTCACTTTAGGTGACCCTGATGTTAAACAATCTTTGGCCATCGTGGATGCCTTAATTGAAGGCGGAGCCGATGCCCTTGAACTCGGCATTCCCTTCTCTGACCCGGTTGCAGATGGACCGACCATTCAAGGTGCCAATGTTAGGGCTCTTGCTGCTGGTGTAACACCTCCCCGTTGCATAGAAATGCTAACAGCTATCCGCAATAAACACCCAGAAGTACCCATCGGATTGCTGCTTTATGCCAACCTCATATACTCTACTGGTATCGATGCCTTCTACCAGAAACTGGTAGCCGCAGGAGTCGATTCAGTATTGGTGGCCGATGTGCCTATTCGTGAATCAGCACCATTTAGAGAAGCTGCAAACAAATATGGCTTACAAAGCATTTTCATCGCAGCACCGAACGCCGATGAGGCAACCTTAGCTAAAGTAGCGGAATATGGGCAAGGCTATACTTACTTAGTGAGTCGTGCTGGTGTCACCGGCACCGAAACCAAGGCTGGAGCTCCGGTGGGTCAACTACTAGAGAAACTCAAGCAGTATAATGCTCCGCCAGCGTTACTCGGCTTCGGTATTGCCAGCCCTGAGCAGGTTAAACAAACCATTGCCGCTGGTGCCGCAGGTGCAATCTCAGGTTCCGCTGTTGTTAAGCTAATAGAGCAATACTTAGACCAGCCAGAGTTAATGTTAGCAACACTGCGAGATTTCACCAGCTCCATGAAAGCCGCTACCGTTTAGCTTAAGATCTTGCTACTATCAAAAGCCGCCTTTTTAGCGGCTTTTTTATTTGACGCGCTTACTGAGGAACTATGAAACAATTTTTCGAGTTTATCCCATTAATCATCTTTTTCGCGGTCTATAAGATGCAAGACATTTATGCTGCTACCTTAGCATTGATCGTCTCTACTGCGCTGCTGCTAGCGATTTCTTATATAAAAAACAAAAAAGTAGAGAAGATGCATCTGATCTCCTTTGTACTTATTTTAGTTTTTGGTGGTCTAACACTAATCTTACGTGATGATCATTTTATTAAGTGGAAGCCCACTGTGATCAACTGGTTATTTGGTCTTGTGTTATTGGTCAGCCAATTTGCCTTTAACAGCCCACTGATAAAAAAAATGTTAGGGAAAGAAATGACTTTACCCGAGCAAGTATGGTCAAAAGTAAACGTCGCTTGGGCATTATTCTTTATTCTCTGCGGTTGTTTAAACCTCTATATTGCATTTAGTTTCTCTGAAGCTTTTTGGGTCAACTTTAAAGTGTTCGGTTTACTCGGCCTCACATTGGTATTTACTTTAGCAACAGTGTTATACCTCTATAAGCATCTGCCCAAAGATCAACAACAATCATTATCAGAAAAAAAGGACAATTAGTATGTGGTATGTCATTTTCTCCGAGGATGTGGCTAATAGCTTAGACAAACGCAAACAAGCGAGGCCCGCTCATCTAGAACGACTTCAAGTTTTACTTAATGAGGGCCGCTTATTAGTGGCAGGGCCAATGCCGGCCATTGATGCTGAAGACCCTGCCGAGGCAGGCTTTTCTGGCTCAACCGTGATTGCCGAGTTCAATAGTTTAGAAGACGCTCAACGTTGGGCTGATGCTGACCCCTACGTGGCTGCTGGTGTATATGCCAATGTCATCGTAAAACCTTTCAAAAAGGTCCTTCCTTAAGACCAACGGGCGAAACTTTCGCCCGTTGTTCACAACTTAGTTAATTTACCCCAAATGAGTTATTTATAAATAAAAAATCTCACCTACCTTTTGTTATGGATTTATCAAAAAAGGAATGTGAGTTATGAAATTTTATAAATACCCATTAATACTGTTATTCACACTATTAAGTTACCAATCCGCTTTCGCAGCAGAAACAGGGCAAATGTTAAACTTAAATACCGCAACAGCCGAACAGCTAGATAGCTTAAAAGGTATAGGAGCATCTAAATCGCTAGCAATCGTTCAATATCGAACTGAACATGGTGATTTCAAGAATATCGAACAGATAGTATTAGTCCCGGGGGTTGGCGAAAAAATCTACCTAGACAATAAAGAAAAATTATTCGTAGAACCTAGCCAATAGCTGCTAGCAAAATTTTAACATCCTTTCTAGGAAAGGATGTTAAAACAAACCCTTACACCAGAACAATATTACCGCTGTCAATTTAAAATGTCATAAGCCCGTGATAAAGTGCTTAGCAATTATGAGCTAATGGTAAGAGAGTCAAATGAGCGTGAAAGTACGTAAAGCAGTAATGCCCGTAGCTGGACTGGGAACCCGAATGCTACCAGCTACAAAAGCTATTCCTAAGGAAATGCTTCCCATTGTAGATAAACCATTGATTCAATATGTGGTACAAGAAGCCATATCCGCTGGCATCAAAGAAATTATTTTAGTGACTCATTCGAGTAAAAACTCCATCGAAAACCACTTTGATACCAGTTTTGAATTGGAAGCAACATTAGAGAAGCGGGTTAAACGCCAACTACTTAATGAAGTACGCTCGATTTGTCCTAAAGACGTCACTATTATGCACGTACGCCAAGGTGTAGCCAAAGGACTAGGACATGCGATTCTCTGTGCACACCCCTTAATTGGCGACGAACCATTTGCAGTATTACTTCCTGATGTAGTTCTTGATGATGCAAGTGCAGATCTGACTAAGGACAACCTCGCCGACATGGTGTATAAATTTAGCCAAACAGAGGCTAGCCAGGTGATGGTTGAGGCTGTGGCGAAAGAAGACGTTAGTAAGTTTGGTATTGTCGATATCAACGGTAGCCAATTGTCCCCAGGCCAATCCGCTGACATGATAGGTACCGTAGAAAAGCCGAGTGAAGATGAAGCGCCTTCTAACCTAGCGGTAGTGGGCCGTTATGTTTTATCCGCTCACATATGGCAAGAACTAGCGCGAACTCCACCCGGAGCCGGAGATGAAATTCAACTCACCGATGCAATCGCCAGTTTAATGCGGAAAGAAACGACGCAGGCTTACTATATGGTGGGGAAAAGCCATGATTGTGGTAGCAAATTTGGTTATATGAAAGCCATTGTTGAATTTGGACTCCGTCACCCTGAAATTAAAGACAGATTTGTCAAATACTTATCTAAATTAAATTTATCTAATATGGGCTAGCAAAATTCTACATGTAGTGACAAATATGTAGGTAGAAGTGGAAACTATTTTTAAACCATCATACAATAAAGCAGTGTCTATTTACTTTACAGGGAAATTTTATGAAAAAAATCGCATTAATAGCAGCGTCATTACTAGCTTTATCAGGTAACGTTCTGGCGCAGGAGCAAGCTGCAGCTGGCACTGGTGGTGCAGGTGCTGGTGCAGGTGCAGGTGTAGCCGCTGGTGTAGCTGGTGGCGCGGCCGCTGCTGGCGCTGTAATCGGCATTGCAGCTAACCAAAATAACGATTCTGTAACTGGTGGAACTAGTACTTCTACTAGTACTTCTACTGCCCAATAGTCTGCAGTTAAGTAAAAATCCGCCTTCTTAGAAGGCGGCTTTGAATTACAGCCCCCTAAAAGGGGGCATATCTACGCGACTAGTTCATTTTCAAGTCTAACTGCGCCTCATATTCTTGGTCTTTCTTGTCTTGGTGC